>Ga0206107_1000048_pt1 | contig 137249 bp, 109 predicted proteins | sample 2B0metagenome_FD_148652 | JGI IMG/M metagenome (GOLD analysis project Ga0206107, IMG submission 148652) | Enriched microbial communities from leaf-cutter ant dump, University of Wisconsin, Madison, United States - 2B0 | ecosystem: Environmental > Terrestrial > Nest > Insects nest > Nest dump...
GCTGTATCATTACCGGTATGGCTGAAGTGGAGTCTTCCGGTTTGCGCTTATTCCCCAATCCTACCGATGGAGTAGTACACCTATCCTCGCCTGCCGACTGGGAATTGTACGACGCGATCGGAACGCTTCTTTTAACCGAAACACAAAGCTCCTCCGTCGATCTGGGTAATTACGCTCAAGGGGTTTATGTGTTTAAAGTCAATGGTGTAAGTTATAAGGTTGTCAAAAATTGATTCCATGAACTAATCATTGACTGGGTAGATAAGCGCGGAACGAAATAGTGGGGACATATCAATACAAAGTATAGGCTTAGGCGCATAATTGTCAACTTCAGGTTTGCGTTGCCGCTCAAAACTCGAACAACGGCTTTTTATTGACGCGGAGGTCACGGACATAGTCGGTGTTATAGCTTGCAATAAAGCCATTGTGATTGATTAAATGCTTCTCTATGATCGTTTCTAAGCCTTTTTCTGATGTATCGGTTGAGTGCAACTAATGGAATTTATAGTGGGGCCAAACCCATGAAATTACATAAAAAAGACTTCGAGTTATTGAAATAACTGACAGACAGGTGATTTTTTTGATTAAAAAACGTTTATTGAATGCTTGAAAAAGCGGGATTGGAAAGAGCCAGTAGGGCTCCAAGTTGTACAAGAAAGAGTAAAACAAGAACACTAGTTTGGAGGAAAAATTGGAAGTATAATTCTACCTGCATTTAAAGGAATCGTGACTAAATGTTGCTTATTAGAGTGGTTTATGGATTTAGGCAGATGATCGGGCTTTGATGATTTGGAAAGCGGACGTTTTTCATCGTTCGGCATGGACGGGAAGGCGGCGGCTACCGGCATGGCCATTCTGACCGGCGAACGTCGTATCGGGCGTACACCTCACACGAGTTTGTATTTGCCCGTCCCGACCGGGATAAAAAGAAGTAGAAGTAGCGAGGGGCCTTATTCATTCTGTTGCTTGATGAATTTCTGCAGATCCTTATTCGCTCCATAGATTACCAGTACGTCACCCTTTTCCAGAATAGTGTCCGGTCTCGGGATACCCTGGACGCTGGATACTTCCCGATCCTTTCCGGGGAAAAGGCTTTTTTTACCGATTTTTATGGTGGTTAATATCAGTAGGTTGTGCTTTTTTCGAAAATTGATTTCCTCTATGGTTTTACCGACGCAGTTTTCCGGAGTGGCGACTTCGACTACGCTGAAGTTCTTGTTTAGCTCAAAAGAGTCGATTACTCCTTTGATGCAGAGTTTTTTTGCCCACCTCTCCGCGGTTTCCTCTTCGGGGTGAACGATTTCGGATACTCCGATTGCCCGGAGCACATTTTCATGCAGCGAATTGATCGACCGGCTGATCAGTCTTTTTACTCCAAGATTTTTAAACATGGCGGTAGCCATGATATTCATCCCCTGATCTTCGCCAATACATACCATTACAATATCGGTATTTTTGAGCGGAAGACTGGACACCACCTCTTCGTCGGTCGCGTCCAGGCAGATCGTATGGGATATTTTATCCTTCAGGGCTGTCACCTTTTCCATCCTCGCGTCTACTCCGATTACTTCGTTGCCTTGTCGTGTCAGTTTTTCGGCCAGAGAAGCGCCGAAGTTTCCCAATCCTACAATAATAAACTTCATAGTCTGAATAATCTGAATAGTTTAATTAATCATGATTTCATCTGTCGGGTAACGGTAGTTTGGTGTCCGGACTTTTCTGAATACCGCGATAAGCACGGACAGCATCGTCACCCTGCCGGTAAACATAGTGGTCATGAGCGCCAGCTTGCTCCAGTCGCTCAAGCCGGCAGTGACGCCGAGGCTCAGTCCTGTAGTGCTGTATGCGGAAAAACATTCAAAAACGATATCCGGCAGAGGAATGCTCTTTTCCATACGGGCGATAAACAGGACAGTGAAACCAATGACGACCAGCGACAGTGTCATGGTAGCGAAAGCCCTGCGTATGGATATGTCGGCGATTTCACGTCGGAAAATCTCGATTTTCCCTTTCGCCAGACTTATAGCGTTGAGGACCGCGATCGCGAATGTGCTCGTCTTGATACCGCCTCCCGTGGAAGCGGGTGAGGCGCCGATCCACATAAACATGATAATGAGCATGAGGGATGAAAAGTGAAGCTGCCGGAAATCAATCGTATTGTAACCGGCGGTTCTTGGAGTCGTGGCGGTAAACAGGGCGGTTGTAAACTTGCCCAGTCCCTCATGGACGGACAATACATTGTCGGATTCCATAATGTATATGAACAGGGTTCCGGTCAGGGTGAGCGAAAAGGTCGTGATCAGGTTTATCTTGCTGCTTAGCGTTAGTACCCAGGGCTTGTAGCGTGTTTTGCCGGATACGAACCATAGGAAATAGCGGGTGACGACATAGTTGATATAGTGTACCACGTTGATGACGATAGGGAAACCCAGACCTCCAAAAACAAAAAGCGCGATAATGATGAGTTGCAGAGGATAATTGGCGACCAGTCCTTTATTCATCAATCCTTCCGGCATGGTAGAAAATCCGGCGTTGCAGAAAGAGGATATGGAGTGAAAGATGGAAAAATAAACCCGGTTCCAATAGGAAGGGAACGTCGCTGGATCCAGATTGATGAAGATGAGTATCGCTCCGAAAAACTCGACCCAGAAAGTGATGACTAGTATCCTTCCCAGCGTGGTAAAGACGTCGCCCAGTTTGCCGGTATTGGATATGTCGTTGAGAGCGATCTGGTTTTCATATGTCGCGCCGCCTTTGAAGAAGTAACTGAAATAGCTGGCGAAAGTCAATATCCCCAGACCTCCGGCCTGAATCAGGAGCATGATGATTGTCTGGCCAAACCGCGTGAAGCTGCTTGTATCCACCACGACCAGTCCGTTTACGCATACCGCGCTTGTCGAGGTAAAAAGCGCGTCGACAAGCGAAATGCCGCGGAGCGTGGCCTTGGGAAGCATGAGTAGGAAGGTTCCCAATAGGATTAACGCCAGGAAGCTGAAGATAAATAACCGGGCCGGGGTGAGAAAAGAACGTTTGTAATTGATCCTCGAGGTAGCGAACACGCGTATAAGCGTCAGGAGTACCGCGTATCGTATCCAGTTGGAAACAGTAGCGTCAGGGATGTCATATTGTCTGTGAACGCAATAGCCGATAAAAATCAGGCTTAGTAGATCGAAAATCAGCATATTGACATTCTGGTCTTTTTTTTGAAAAAAGTATGCGCCTGACGTATAAGCGATACTTGTGGATAGAAAAATAACGTAAAAGAGTAAAATACCGGGCTCAAGCCATCCCGGAAAGGTAAATCCATACTCCGCGGTTAAGACCAGTAACCCGAATCCATGCAGGATCAGTAGAATTCCACTTGTGATTTTGCTGGTAAAGAATGCTTTCATGTCATACGATCGTCAAGCCAGTCTCTATAAGCCCGCCGCTGACGATTGCCTTCCTGCGAAGCTATCGGAGCAACGCGATAATCGCAATATATATTCCAAAAGATTTTAGGTATTATTCAAAGATCTGATTTATCATCTCAGAGACTTACAGTATTTCAGTATGCCATGCCAGGAAAAAATCTTGAAGCATAAAGTTGGCTTATATTTTAATTTATTAATTAAATTCCTGATATTAAATGTGATATGTTTTTTATTTTTAATCCTTATGCTTCCACTTTAAATATTTTTTCTTAAAAAGTTACTTTCCGCTTTTTGTTCATGTATTTGGCTAAAATATGCTTAATATGATGCAACATTTACCTTTATTGCTATCTGCAAAAAGATATGACCTGAAAATAATATTCTCGCTGTTATTTTTTATGGGTCTTTTTCTGCATGGTTACGCTCAGTACCAGATGGAGTATTTAAACAGGGGCGTTGTCGCCGTGAGTCAGGGTGGCTCCAAGGTATTTGTGAGTTGGAGGTGGCTTGGTAATGAAAATGAAGGTATTACCTTTAATCTTTACCGCAACGGGACAAAAGTAAATTCAACACCGATCACTGTCTGTAACTATACTGATAATGCGGGAAGCGCTACAGCTTCTTATATGGTAAAGGCCATTATCGGTGGAGTAGAGCAGGCTCCTTCAGAGGCTGTAACACCATGGGATAAGCCATATAAAGCAATACCCTTGAATATACCTCCGGCTGGTAAAACACCCAAAGGCGAAAGCTATACCTACAGTCCGAATGACTGCAGCGTAGGCGATGTGGATGGAGACGGTGTCTACGAAATTTTTGTAAAGTGGGATCCTTCTAATTCCAAAGATAACTCTCAAAAAGGATATACCGGAAATGTATATATTGATTGCTACAAACAGGATGGAACTTTCTTATGGAGAATAGACCTTGGGAAAAACATCCGCGCGGGAGCGCATTACACACAATTTCTTGTATATGACTTTGACGGAGATGGTCTTGCGGAGATGGCCTGCAAAACAGCGGATGGTACCAAAGACGGAAAAGGAGTAGTGATAGGAAGCTCTACAGCAGACTACAGAAACAGCAGTGGATACGTACTTAGCGGACCGGAGTTTTTAACGGTATTCAATGGTAAAACTGGAGCGGCAATGGCAACAGCGAACTATACTCCGGCGAGAGGTTCTGTATCAGGCTGGGGCGACAGCTACGGAAACAGAGTAGACAGATTTGTAGCGACAGTAGCTTACCTTGACGGAAAGACCCCGAGCATGGTATTCGGAAGAGGGTATTATACGCGTCTTGTTCGTGCAGCCTGGGACTGGAAAGGTGGCAAGTTGACGCAGAAGTGGATATTTGACAGCAATAACAACCGCTCTTATGTAGGCATGGGTAACCACCAGATGACTGTAGGGGACGTGGATGGAGATGGTAAACAGGAAATTTGCAACGGTGCCAGTACTATAGATGACAATGGTAATGGATTGTATTCCAATGGATTTGGTCACGGAGACGCGTTGCATATGAGCGATATGGATCCGGACAGACCAGGTCAGGAAGTATGGCAATGCTATGAAGAGCCTGGAAAATACGGAAATTACGGACTGGAGTTCAGAGACGCTAAAACAGGAAAACCAATATGGGGGCTTGGGGGCGGAAATCAGGGAGATATAGGCCGTTGTATGGCGGGAGATATAGACCCCCGTCATAAAGGTTATGAAGTATGGGGAGCGGGAAAAACATTTAATTGCAAAGGAACAGTAATCGCGACATCAAGACCGTCGGAATGTTTCAGGGTTTACTGGGACGGAGATCTGCAGACGGAGCTGCTTGATGGGGTAAAGCTGGAAAAATGGAATTATAATACCAGCAGGACCGAACGTATTGCCACGCTTTCGGATGCCGCCTATGGAAACGGAGCCTCCTGCAATACTACAAAGGCTACCCCGAACCTTTCAGGAGATATCTTTGGTGACTGGAGAGAAGAAATAATCCTTCACTCCATGGACAATAAAAATCTGTTGATCTATACCAGTACTGTGCCGTCTGATTACACCTTCAGAACCTTAATGCATGATGCTCAGTACAGAGTAGCTATATCCTGGCAAAACTCCGCGTACAATCAGCCACCTCATCTGAGTTACTATCTGGGAGGCGGTATGACAACTCCTCCCAAGCCGAATATAACAATAGCGGGCGGTGTAAAAGATTGTAATAACGTAGTAAACGGTGGAGCGTATATCGACGCTTGCGGTACTTGCGTGGGAGGCACGACCGGAAAGGCTGCCTGTGTACTTGATTGCTTTGGAGTGAGAGATGGAAAAGCTGTATTGGATAAATGCGGTATTTGTGTAGAAGGGACAACCGGTAAAACAGCTTGCGCAAGTGGGTTGGAGGGTGAAGACTTCTGTAGCGCGGATGGTGTATTTGAAGCTAAAAATGAAGGATTCATTGGCGAAGGCTATCTGAACCTTGATAATGCCGTAGGGACTTCGGCCTCCTGGTACATTGTGGCGGATGAGGCCATTACGACTCAACTGGGTATTCGATATGCCAATGGAGGAACTGCGGACCGCGGCGTTACTATCGCAGTCAACGGTACTCAGCAAGGCAGCCTGACAGGTAGGGTTACCGGCAACTTTACAACATGGGAAGTGGAATACGTCACCGTAAATCTGAAAAAAGGATCAAATTTATTTACACTTATCTCCAGCGCTGTAGACGGAGCTCCAAATATTGATGTCATTTCATTTTCCACACCTAAAGTCAGAGCGGGAGGTTGCACCATCGACTGTAACGGAGAAATGGGTGGCGGAGCCTTTACCGATGAATGTGGTAAATGTGTAGAAGGAACAACAGGATTAACGGCTTGTGAGCAAGATTGTAACGGCGACTGGGGCGGCACAGCCGTTAACGATGACTGCGGAGCATGTATCGGAGGGAAAACAAACAATTTGCCATGTAGCGGTAGTCTGGAAGCTGAAGAGGCCTGTATCGTTGAAGGAATACAGTTAGAATCCAAAAACGAAGGTTTTTCAGGGGCCGGATATATAAATACAGACAACCTATTGGGAGCTTCCGCTATCTGGAAACTAAACAGTACTTCAGATCAGACTGTGACTTTGGCGTTCCGTTTCGCGAATGGAGGAACAGGCAATCGTGACGGACAAGTTTATATCAACGGGAACGCGACGGCATTGCTGAGTCTGCCACTGACCAACTCATGGACCGCATGGGAGTTTGCAAGTGTAAATGTGGTTTTGAAAGCAGGGGAGAATGAAATAAAAGTTTCTGCTGTCGGTGCCGATGGTCTGGCCAATATCGATGTCGTCAACTTCTCGGCTGGTGTTTCGGATGCTGGTTGTCTGATTACCGGCATAGAGGACAATCTGAACCAAAATCAGACAGTATATCCGAATCCTACTCAAAGCAAAATATACATGCTGGAAACAGGTGAATGGGAAATAGTGAATTTAGAAGGCAAGGTACTGCAATCCGGACAGAAAGAGACAGAAATAGATTTGTCTAATTATCCGGCTGGTATGTATTACCTGATCACCAAAGACAAGACTCACAAAATATTCAAAAGATAAGATGTGTCCTGAAAGATTTTAATTCAACGAGATTTTCCTTGTCCGTGACAGGTCCCCGACTGGCCGCGGCTGATATAAAGTCTCTGAACAGGCTGCTGAAAACGATAAAACCAACTTCATTTTTCTGAAGTTGGTTTTATCGTTACAAAAATTCATCCTGCTTTACTTCACTACAAGTCGCTGTACCATTTTTTCATCCGTATCACTGGTCACACTGAGCAGGTAGACCCCTTTGGCATATCCGGTCAGCTGAAGCCTGATCTGGTCACCGGCCAGTGTATATTGTACTTCTTGTTTGCTTCCGGAGAGCTCATACAGCTCTACCTTTTTTACATAAGAGTGTTTCAGCAGCTGTATAAAAACAGCATCCTTTGCCGGATTGGGAAATATATGCAGGTACGCAGCATGAGGGGCAGAGGTGGAGGTAACAATACCAACTTCTTCGTCTATCCAGGAAATTCTGCTGGTCAGCCAGGTACGCAGATAGTCGATTTCTTTTTCATACGAGCCGGTTGCGACCGCATTGGGCCATACCAGAGAGTCCAGAATATCCCATTTGTAGAAATTCAGCCGCTGGGAGTGTTCCAGCTCAGCCGCTTTGGTTTCCAGAAGACTCATCACAGAAGGTACAAGCGTTTCTCTCAGCTCCTGCCAGCGGGCTTCGGCTTTCTGTCTGAATGCTAGATTGGAAAACAGCCCTGGCAGCCACGGGCTCACGAAAAACGAGTTGTTTCTGACCCACCAGCCGGTCGGGTCGTCTCCGCCGCTGTAGTTGATATTGCCAGCAGCGATATCAAAGTCCCACAGCGGACCGAAATGCAGCTTGCCTCCCCGGTCTTTATGCATAAAAACGCTGCTTACAAACTGGGCATCATGATTCTTAAACAGCTCATTGATCCAGTACCAGTCGATCAGCGTTTCCGTATCCAGATACTGCTCATAGGCATTGGGATCACCGGATGACATGATCGCGTTTTCGGCCTGCTGCACATAGTCCCTGATATAGTTAAGCTGCACATTGGGAATGTCTTCCGGAGATTTAATGGTAAAATGCGCATTGTTGGTAGTTCTGAACCAGAAATCTTCGTCCAGGCGCATATCTACCTCCAGCAGATAGCCGCCGGTAATGCTGTAGCTGTCCGTATCTGTATCAGAAAGCTCGGTAATATTCACCCGATCCTCAGATACCTTTATTTGCTCTCCCCACAGATAAGTACCCTGGTATTTCCCGTTGAGCACCACATCCACATTGCGCATACGGGGAGTATAAGCCAGCGCTGACTGTTGCCCCATAGCCAGTGCGAGATAGTTGCGCAGAAGCGTTTTGTCCGCGTAGTTGGCCAGCAGCACCCACTCTCTGTCCGCCGGCATGCCCAGCACCGAAGCCTTGGTTTTCAGCTTTACCTTATAAGGTTTCTTGGGCATATTCCAGGTAGAGTTGCCCCGTCCCTTGATTTCCATGGGAGCGTCAAACAGTGTGCCGCCGGCATCCCGGATGCGCATATTGGCCTGTACATAGGTTTCCTTGGTATCAATCGGCTTTTGCTGCTCCGTATCGATATAGATTACAGGCAGACTGGTATAGACCAGCTCTACCCGGTAGCGTTTTTCCGTATTATCGGGAGACAGGATTGTATAGTAGACCGGAGAGGAAAAATCATTGATGCTGACTCCGCTTTCCTGCCTGATGTCCCGGACCCATACCGAAGCCGTATTGCTTGTGGTAAAAGTAGCCTTGAGCGGCAGAACAGAAGCTTCCTGTGGGATTATGCTGATAATAAGACTGTCTCCGTAAATATCGCAGACAATATCCTCAGCAATAAGTCCCTGATTTTTGTCAGCTTCAAAAGTCAGGGAAGTGATTTTGGGCGTGTCAGCTGCCGGCAGGCGTGCCGGCCAGCATACAAGAAAGACATAGAAGAGTAAAAATTGCTTATTCATAATAAGTTGGTTTATGGATTGAAAAAATATTGCAGGATTGAACAGGCCGGTTCCGGCTATGGTATTTTTACAATTTTCTCGGTCATAATCTGTCCGTGCGTATTGCTGATGATCAGATAATAGATGCCCGGGTCTTTAGGCAGATTCAGAAGTGTCCGGTCATTTTCCGTCAGAAGCTCTCTGATAAGCTGCCCGGAACATCCGTGTAGCCGCACGTGCAGAGGGCCGCTTCCCGGAGCTGTTTCCAATACGATATGATCATTGGCCGGATTGGGATACAGACGCCAGGAAGCGGCAGATTGCATCCCGATGCCCGTTATCACATCACTTCCAAGTATAGCCGGGCCGAATGCAGAAGGATTGCTGTAGGAGACGTCTTCTCCGGCAAACCAGGTGATTTTTCCGTCTCTGAGCCGGGTGTCACTGTCATTGACATGAAAATCCATACCCAGCAGCTTGCCTTCTGCGGGTGATACTCCGATGACTGACCACGGTACAGCTGCCTCGACTATATAGCCCGTGCCGGTCAGAGCAGAAGCAGCACGTATACCGGTGACCGGCTTATTGTGACCTTCGAGTATCTGCGAGGCGTCGTAACGGATTACAAACTGAAAATCGTTGGCATCGTAGGCAGAAGCCTTGTCGTTGTTACCATCGATATAAATTTCGATACCATCATTTTCCCAGAAGTTGGAAGACGCAGCCAGCGTGATATCGTCTGTGACATCATACAGAAAATACAGTTGGGTATCGTCATACAGAACCCGCACCCGGGCGCTCAGATCATGGTCATTGTCGACCGTCATGAGTCTGTTCTGAAGCTCGTACTCCGTGGCCAGATCCCAGATTGCCTCGATTTGCCCGTCGATGGTGACAGGCGATGGAGCCTTCATGATTTTTACGCCTGCAAAGTCTGTGACCGTAACGGTAATGGTCTTGCTTTCCACCCTGCCGTGAGGGTTGATAATAACAACCTTGAATGTGCTGCCATTATAAGATGCGTCAATAGCAGGTATATTCAGCACATTGCCGGTTGCTCCGGGGATTTCCTGATTATTTCTGTACCACTGATAGCTCAGTTCCGGACCGGAAGCAGCAATGGAAAGCTTCAGAGCTTCATGCTCTACCACCACCGTATTGCTGAGATCGGAAGTAATGTGGGGAGGCACCTCGTTGTCGATAGTGAGCAGGCTGAGCATTTTTTGTGCATAGCGCTCGCCCAGCAGCCGGTAGCCGGCCGTAGTAAAATGCAGCCTGTCGGACACCGCCGTACACCCGCTGGAAGAAATGACATGCGCAGTAGGAATAGTGTTGGGCAGCGCGTTGATTGTTGTATTCATGCCGGCTGTCAGGCCGCCTTGTCCTGCATCGACCACCTGACCGGCAAGCAGAGGTACCTCACTGGCGCTGAGTCCAAGATCCGTCAGCAGGTTGTTGTATACTCCTCTTACTTTGCCGGGCCATTGATTATCGCCGCTATTCGATTCGCCCTGATGCATCAGTATACCTTTGATGACTCCGTCCTTTTGCGCGATCTTTGCGAGTTCGACAAGTCTGGCATATGGATTACCACCGTATTCGTTGATAATGTTTCGCATCCATTGTTCATTGCTGCTCAGGCTGTTTACATAGGACGCGTAATTATGCTTGTCAAACAGTTCGATTTTGCATCCGGCAACTGCCACGTGCACGACGCCCACCCGTATATGCGAAGGAAGACTGGCCACCATGGTACGGCCAAAATTATCAGCAGGGCCGATGCCTGTATTGCATCGGCTGAGCGGTGGGGTGGCCGTGCGCCAGTTTGCCGCAGTCTGCCCGCTGCAATTGACAGCCTGCAATATCCTGAACCGGCTGTCTACCGTACGGTCCTGTGCTTCAATAGTACCCTGTCCTTCCATATTGGACTGACCGAAGCACAGATAGATATGAAAGTCCGGGTCCTGTGCCCGTGCGGTGCTTAGAAGGCATAGCAAAGCCAGCAGCATCGCCGTTTTTTGTAGTCTTTTCATAGTAAGTGGAAGATTTATAGAAATGAAAGAAAAGCTCCCGGTATTATATTGCCGGGAGCTTATAAAAATCTATTTCAGTATTCTGACTGTTTTCTCCTGCTGGTTGCTGCGCAGATGAAGCAGGTACATACCGGAGCTTAATCTCGAAACGTTGATGGTGCCGGCTGAGGTACCTTTCAGTACTTCGATACCTCTGGCATCCAGCATACGGTATTCAAATGAGCCGTCCATGCCTTCCACCTGAATATAGTTTTCAGGAGTGGTCGGGTATACGTTGATGCTTCCGCGTTTGTCATAAGACAATGAGGTGACCACATCGGGCAGCAGATCTGACAGTATGCCTGTGCCGAAGAGAGAAGGATTCTGCCATGCATCATCTGTGGTAGCATTCCAGGCAAGCTTGCCGTCACGGCCTCCGCCATTGTCATCATCATTGATCATAAACTCGATACCGATCAGCTGGCCGACCAGAGGAGAGCTCTGCAGAGTAGTCCACGGAATACGTCCTTCTACATTGTAGCCTTCGGCAGTAGATACAGCCGTATAGACAATGCCTGCTACGGAACGCCCGGAAGGCAGAGCGCCTACCACTGTCCCGTCGTTCCAGCCAAATGAATACTGCACATCATTGGCTCCGTACGAAGTAGCCTTGTCGTTGTTAATATCAAAGTAGATTTCAATAGCATCATCCTCGTAGGAATTCTGACTGTCATTCTGTTTTACATCATCGGTCACTTCTGCATAGAAGTATACATAGTCATTGTCCCACAGCAGCTTCAGGCTTCCGCTCAGATCAGCCGGGCCGGAGACAGTAGGCAGGATGACATTTTCTGCCCATATTTCCTTACTGTCAGGATTCAGCCACAGCGCATCTGCAGTGCCATCGATCACCGGAGCAGCGGCTGTTTTGTATATTTTGTGGATATATGAAACATGTACCGTAATCTCCGCTCTTGGTCCTTCGCAGTCATTCAGCGTCTGGGATACATAATACGTCGTGGTGCCGGCTGCCGAAGTATTGGGCGTCGGAGCGTTTGCCAGAGCCGTTCCGCCGGCAGAGCTGGTATACCATTTCAGAGAGGTACCGCTTGCGCTGAGAGGAGTGGCAGTTTCACCCAGCTCGTAGCTGATTACAGCTGTTACGGCAGGAGCCGGAGTCTGACAGGCGTCTTCGCATTCCGGTTTCCAGACTTTAAACTGCCCGGAGCAGTTTAGTATCGCCAGCATATACAGCATACCATCGTAGTAGCGATAGGTGCCTGAAGGAATACCTATGTTCCAGAACTCTTCGAGGAATGGTCTGGTAAGCGTTGTGTTGCTTACTGCCAGACTTGCCACTGCATTGCAGGCTACCAGACCGGTAGAATGATCGCCATGCGCATTGGAGCCATCCCAGTTGTAATGATTTTTGTATCCGGAACCCTGATTTTTGAAAAAGTTGAGATAACGCTCTGCAATGACCGGCTGCTGGGAATCTGCCTTGAACCAGTGGTAGTCCATGCCGATATTCATAATCGTACGCCATGCGTCGTACATGAACTTGTTGGCGTCCGCATTGAATGAAGTGGCCTTGGGGGTACCGTCAAATTCGGAGTAGTCCGCACTAAGCCCTGATACCGGATGCGAGGCGTCTCTCAGCAGCTTGCGGGAAGCAGCCGGAGTCTGTGCCCAGAAAGACTGGTTGGTAGCAGACCAGCGGGACCATAGCTCCCAGAATCCCGGAAGATTGTAGGATGGATCCGTATAATCGTAAGAGCCGCCGTTTGGTCCGAAAGTGATAAGCTTCGAGTTGCTGTTGAACAGGTTGTTTATGCCGCCTGAGCCGTTTTTGCTCATCACTTTATTTAAGATATCCTGAGCCTCCGCCTCATAGTTGAATATCCCCGTACCGTTGCCCCAGCGGTGAGCGGCAAAGAAAAGGGCAGTGACAAAATACGCTTCGCCATCCGGAGCCGGGTTATTGTCAATGATCGAACCGTCGGTTCTGAGCTGCCAGGCAAAATAACCGTTAAGATTTCCAGACCGATGCTGCATATACTGTCTGGTCCACCGCCAGAGCTTGTCAAACTCAGCTTTTTTATCAAGTTGTAAACAGATCATCATACCATATGACATACCTTCACTGCGCACATCGTTGTTATGCACATCCAGGATATAAGCCATATCGCTTCCTGTTTCATAGTACAGCTTCTGATTGGCCGAACCGTAAAAAATGTGCTGAAAAGCGGCATTGACTTTGGCATTGACCTCAGAATCGGTTTTACCAAGGACTTCCTTAAACATATTGCGGTATACTCCGGTGTGGAAAGCGCCTTCGCCGGGTTCTGTGCAGGATTCAGAAGTGACAGTTCCCGGATTGTCAGATGATTTGTCTGCATTGGCCAGCGTATACACTCCATTGTCCGGAATTACGTCAAACTGTATATAGGATGTACCGTTGTCGGTGACGATGCTGGAAGGTACAATCGCAGAGCCTGAGCGTACACGGCCGTTTTGCCAGCCGGAAGGCAATTGTCTGCGAACCGTAACAGGTACATTGTATATCGAGTTGTCCAGATTGTCTGTAGGTGTGATTCGGATCGAATCTGCGTTGACTGTTGTTTCGTTGATAGACAGTGCATTTCGCTCTTTAATGTATTTGACAACTTCTCCGAATGTGCCTACCCAGAAGTCAGCCTTGTTCGTATTGACATGGCTCAGGTGTGATGATAATACGCTTGAGGAAAGCGGAGAATATCCACCGTCATTATCAATACCGTGTAGAAGGAATACGGCCCAGCCTCCTGAAGATTTGGCCGAATTGAGTCTCGTATTCATATCATTGGCGGTATTTACCCCCTGATTGCCGCAGATAATCGAGCTGAGCCTGTAAAAATCAGTCGGATTGCTCTGTATGATCTGGCCGCTGCAGGTTCTGCCGGCTATATAATACTTCTGTATCGTTGACACATCGCCGATATTACAATTGGGATAGGCTACCGTCACACATTTCTGCGAAGGAATCTGCGTATTGATCGTAGACTGTGAGTTTTTTAGCTCATTGTCCTGCGTCTGCACATTGGAGTTGCTCAGATCCGCATGTGTGACAGTATGACTTGCAATTTCATGTCCTTTGGAGGCTGCGTTTCTGATATTGTTCCAGTTCGGATTCATCGACTGAGTGACTGTAAACAGCGTCGTCCTGAAGCCATAGTTGTCAAAAAGAGGAATCGCGACCGGAATCTGATTGCTCGTATTGTCGTCAAACGTATAGGAGACAGCCGCCGGCTTGAAATCCCTCCACGTGCCGACTCTGTACGCCGATGGAATTTGTGCCATGACAGATGCGCCGAGCAGCACACAAAGCAATAACAAAAATGATTTTCTATACAGCATAAATAATTGAAGATTTTTTTGGATTTAAAATTGCACATTGAGCATGATATTCTTTTTACAAAATCCGCATTATCGTTACCAAAAACGTGGATAATGTCAGAAAATCATGCTTTTTGAAGACGTTGTATATATTCTGTAGGGTTGCATCCCTCTATGGTTTTAAATACTCTGTTAAAATTGGCCGGGCTGTTGAAGCCCACAAGGTAGGCTACCTCTCCGCTGCTCAGCCCCTTTTCTTCCAGCAGTCGTTTCGCCTCGTTGATCCGGATATTGTTGACATACGTTTTGAAATTGCAGCCGTAATGTTCTGCAATGTACCCCGAGATCGTCCGGTCGCTCAGCCCCGTGCTTTCAGCGACACTGCTCAGCGTCAGCGTCGGGTCCTGGAAACTGGAATTGATATAATCAATAAACCCGAGCTTTCTGTCAGGTTCTGTATCCACAGGTTTGTAGGCAATTTCAATTTTCTGTACCACCTCCCGGACCGGGGCAGGTACTTCCTTCTTGTTACTCCGGCTGCTTTGCATACAATACAGACTATATCCGGCCATAATGATGCACCAGATACTGCCCAACAGAATATAAGCCGGCGTATGGCTTCTGATCATGGAGATTTCATATAGGTCAAAGCTCGCGCTTGTTCTGAAGGTTTTGTCCAGACCACTTGTAAAATGTATCGATTCAACCTGCGACAGATCCGGATTGCCGAAATCGGACTTGTCCTGCTCTATGAGAGCGTACCACCAGGTAGGTGTTTCAAACTTGCTGAAAATCAGCTCAACCGTCTGGACAGAATCCGGCACTACTTTCATATTGTGCAGAAGCCGCCTGAATGAATGACGGCTTGCTCTGTCACGGACATTCGGATCAAAGACATGAAAGTACATAAAAATGCTGCTAAGTCCCTCAGTCTTAAGTGTGATACGGCAACGGTCGTATTCCGAGAAATCCCACATTTTCGTATCGGCAGGCTTTAAAGCCACCCCGCAGTACGGATAGAAGAAACCTGAGTCAAGACTATACTGAAAGCGGATTTCCAGACGATCCATTTCCTGTCGTAATATTTGTGATCGCCCCTGATCGATCTGGTCATTATAAAAAACCGGGTTGATCTGATCCGTCGGAAATACCTGAAAAGCCTCGTGTTTGAAAAAAATGAAAAAGATACCTGTCAGGACCAGAAAACTGGCAGAACCAACAAATATGATCTTTTTTTTCATAGGTCCGGTTTAAGGTAATCAGACAGTAGACGAACAGAAGTGTGAAAAGTAAACCGGAAAACAGGGAAAGAAATAGAAAAAAGTGGATGGATGACCGGAAAGATTGCTTGCAGATATGGCTGCATAATCAGCCGGAGTGGTTACCGGATAAAACAATCAAAAATATACATATGTAAAGATTATATGGTATTTTTGCACTTAACCTAAAAAGTAGCACAGTGAAGAAAATCGTATTTTACAGCCTGATCCTTATGCTGACATGGATGGTTTCGGCCTGTCAGAAGGAAGAAACAAACAAGCTGAGCTCGTCGTCTGCCGACGGGCAAATGCAGATCTCCGTATATGGCGAACGGGTGAGCAGCCTGGAACCCTATACAGCACATATTACGCTGACACATGGCGGAGAGGATATGGAAGTCACAACAGAAGTATATGCAGACAAGCTGGATGAATCGAACGTACTGTTTGACTGGAAAAGCAATGAATCCTGTCTCGTTATTTTTACACACAGAGACGGGCAGAAAAATGTGGTGCCGGTAGAAGTCAAAGGCCCTTTTAAAAAGCAGTAGCATACATATAATTCAACAGACCGATATTTCCGGTCTGTTGTTCATACCCTTACTACAGAAAATAAGCATCAGAATTTGACTATCGCACTGATCATTACGGGCGTGTGGCTAAATGTCATGGACGACGATTTGCTGGTTTTTATTACGTCATTCATGTTTTCTTTGAGTCTTGTTTCGTGGATATAGCAGAAATAACCATAAGATAAGGCGGTCGAAATGTGTTTGCCCAGATTGAACAAAACGCCTCCTGATACTCCTGCATAATATGAACTTCTTTTGAAGACACTATGTCTGTCCAGGGCAAAGTCACTTTGATAAGAACTACTGTTATTATCATACAACATTAAGCCGGCCTCTGGTCCATAGAAGAGGGACAACCGTTCATTAAATATTTTTCGGCGTTCATAGCCAATGCTAACCCCCAAACTTCTGGAGAAGCTATTATTGCTTATCTCTGTAAAGCCCATTTGCTCTGTTTGGAGTCGAGCATTCCGTTCCGATGTATTTACACTAGCTTTTAGATAAGAGCGTCGAGTCAGGGCTCTTTTGTAAGTTATGGATGGATATGATATCTGATCCGGACTTCTGAAGCTGTATAGAGGAAGATCAGCCCATATTTCATTTTTAAGATGAACGTTATTTTCTGTCTGTGCTTGCGTGCTGAATATACCATGCAACAGTATGAAAATAATACTGTAGCGTAACCAGTTGTTTGAAAAGATTATTTTGCTCATACGTTTACTGTTTTTTTGATAAATCTATCGGATGATTATTCAAACAGAAATACAGAATGAGTATAGGATAGTGTATGCTGAGTAAACGGCTGAAATAACTGAGCGAACGTTTCGGGGCAGACTGCAACATTAAGGTCTGACGACATGGACTTGTCCTGAAAAAGGAGTCCCTGTTTGTTCAATACATATTCTGGAGGTAGTCCATGAATGTTTTCCGAAGCCGCTGTGCTACGACTACTTTATGATTGTTGGATAGTAGTACAGACCCGTCTGTCTTTACTTCCCTCACATAATCTGTATTGATCAGATGACTTTTATGAATGCGAAAGAATCGATACCCCTGCAGCTGAGATTCAAAATAGCTTAATGTCTTTGCCACAACTATGCACTGGTTGTCTTTTATGTATACGCTGGTATAATTTGAGTCTGCCTCACACCGTACAATATCTTCCACAGGTACTATGGTATAACCGTCTTTTACGGAAAGCGCGATTCGTCCTGAGGATCGTCCGGCCATCTTTTTGAGCTCATCGAGCTTGTCCTGAGTATATGTATTCTGATTGCGTAGTTTATAGCGTTCGATACTTATCTCCAGTTTGTCAACATCGATGGGTTTGGTCAGATAGTTAAGCGCAAAAAAATCGAAGGCTTTTTCTCTGTATTCACCGTAAGCAGTTGTGAAGATCACTTCATAGTTAAATTCTCTGGTTCGTTCCAGAACCTCAAAGCCCGTATCATTGCCAAGCCGTATATCCAGAAATATCAGATCCGGTTTACAGGTACGTATAGCATCGACTGCCCGGTTTGCAGTATCCGCAGTAGCGGCAATTGTTATATCTGGTATATAGCATTTGACGATTTCCTGCAATACTTCTATAGCAGAAGATTCATCATCAATCAAAACAGCCTTAATCATTATATAAGCTCATTTAATAATGGTAATACTACTATCGCCTCTGTTCCTGTTCCTTGCACGGGTTGTTGAAACAAAAGCTCTGCTTTGAAGCCATGCAGCTTATTCAAAACCTTAATTCGTTCATGTATATTTTGTATAGCCGTTGATTGTCTGATGCCTGGTATTCCCGGTTTTACTTTGTCATTCTGCCCAGGTACAAACCCTGTACCATTGTCTGTAACAGATATACGCAGTATGGAATCTGTAAAATCGAAGCGTATGGATAAGCGGGCCTCACCTCCTTCTCTGACTATTGGCAGTAATGCATGCTGAAATGCATTCTCGATCAGAGGCTGAATAAGCATAGAAGGTATATACCGGTGCAGTATTTCTGCAGGAGGGCGATCGATATGAATCAGGACTTTGTTGCCCATACGCAGGTTTTCCAGCTCGATATACATTTCCAGACTTTCCAGTTCTTCTGATACCTGAATATACAGATCCTTTGAGTTTTCCAGATATTTGCGGATCAGGGTAGCGAACCTTACCAGATAGCGATTAGCTGATCGCTTGTCTTCCTTCAATACAAACTGTTGAATGGAATTCAGGGTATTGAAAAGAAAATGAGGATTCATCTGGCTGCGAAGAGCAGAATGCTCCAGACGCAGCAGCGTAAGCTTTGTTTTCTGTCGTCTCCTGTAACGGTTGAAATACCAGTATCCGATCAGGGCCGGCATAACCAGCAGCACACTTGTCAGGGATATCCTGAACCATCTGGTGCCGGTAAAATGCGGCTGTATTGTAATACGCATAGCCGCTGTTTCTCCACTGATATGACCGTGTTTACTAACCAGTCGTACATGAAAGGTATAGTGTCCCGGTTTAAGTCCCCGGTACAATACAAAGTTATTATCAGCGTCTGTCCAGTCATTCTCCAGCCTGTCGAGTCGGTACTGAAAACGTACGTCATCCAGACTGGCCAGATCAATCCCCGAAAAATCAAAGCGCAGATTGTTTTGAAAGTAAGCCAGCTTGTCTAGTTTTTCCGTTTCGAAAGGCAGGCCGTTGACCTCAACGGCTGTTATAAAAACAGAAGGATGACTGCCAGGCATTACTTTAATTGGCGGTACGAAGAAAATCAGGCCTTTGTCTGTCGCCATGTATATTGTATCTCCCTTAAAGCAAAAAGCATTTAGCTGGTCTGCCAGCAGGCCGTCTCCGGATGAATAGGCGATTACTTCGGGTTTACTCGTATGCAAACGAACACGGTTCAGGGCCTTGTCTGACAATATCCACAGCTCTTCGGACATATTACCGGTCATATCCTGTATGATATTACCGCGCAATCCCTGCTTTTCTGATAAATGCCAGATAGTGTCTTTAGTTTGACCAAAAATTCCTTCACCATATGTACCGGCAATCAGCAGACTGGTATCGGTCAGAATTTTAGTAACACGCTTGTTGTGTAGTCTTTGTTGTATTTCATCGGTTCGGGGATGCGTTGTTTTCAGACCATTGAGCGTACCCCATAGCATCTGGTTATCCATAAAGCCCAGTGATGTGGTGCGCCCGTTTGTAATCCATGATTCATGGCCGCCGTTCCGGGCTATGCGCAGAATACCGCTATTTGTGGCAAAATACAATGAGTCGTTATGGAGGTAAAGATCTTTTACTGACACCGGTTCGGATAGCTGCCTAAAGCGTCCGTGTTCATAAGCAAAAATGCCCCGGTCTGTTCCGCTCCATATAATGCCTTCCGGGCTCACATACAATTTACGGACTTTGTTTATGCCCGGATTGCCGATGGTAAGCAGTTTTTTGATGGAAAAATCCATGGTGGAAATTACATAGACCGACCCGTAATCGGTACCGGCATACAACAAACCCTTGTGGTAATAAAGTGAATGAAGTGCGGGAAACGGTTGCTCGTCTGAAGATGTTATTTCATAAAACCGGAGAGCGGGAGCCATATAAACTCCCTGGCCAAGGGTACCAATCCATACATTACCTTCCGAATCTTCCTGTATGGATGTGATCGTTACATGGTCCAGCAAGGGTATCCAGCTGCTGAGGGACCGGTCCTTAACAAATAACCCGGTACGGGTTCCGATCCAGCAGGTTGAGCGTGAGTCTTTCAAAAAACAAAGTATTGCACCTGCAGGCTTCCGGTCAAATGCAATGTATTCATTGTCTTTGATAAATGCTCCGGGTGTATACCGGTAAATACTGGTTTGTTGTCTCGTTTTGGAAATCAGGTATTGCCCCTCGACAGGAGATTCTTCAACGATGTGCTTCCCATCAAATGTAAGGCGATAGCCGGATGCATACCCATAAATAAGAGATCCCTGCTGAGTGAATTCATAGATACCGTTGTATCGGCCATTCGTATCAGAATAGGAAATTACAGATTCGTCGGGGTACAAAACCTTTATACCTTCGTCTTCCGATGAAATCCATATCGTGCTGTCTGATGCGATAAAGAGATTCTTTACCATATATGTAAAGTTGAGTCGATCCAGAACAACGCTGTTGGATGCATTGTACAACAAACCATTGAAATAATAGGACAGGCGGCCATTGTAGCTCAGAAACCATATGCGTCCTTTATAATCTTCGCGGACTTTAAAAATTTCATTGTCGGCCAGACCTTGTTGTAGCGTATAGTTTCTGAATCGATTACCATCGAAGCGGCTTACCCCGTTTTCTGTCGCCAGCCACAAATATCCTTTCGAGTCCTGTTGGATATCATAGACGACATTTCCAGGCAGACCCTGTGTTACTGTGTAGTTTTTAAGCGCGGGTTTTTGAGCGTACCCGTATAATCCGGCATAAAACAGGCAGCAAAAAAACAATATTCTCCCGAAAATGATTCTTGTGGACATTTCTTGAAAGAATACCTGTATGCAAAAGAGGTTTGCATACAGGTTGTATTAGCAGTTAATGTATTTCTTGATTGGATGGAGTTGTATTGCGCAAGACAATATAGCCCAGTATCCCGCCGATAATGGAAGCCGAGAAAATGCCGATTTTAGCCTGAGCGATAAATTCTTCGGAAGTAAAAGCCAGTGAGGTTACAAACAGAGACATGGTAAAGCCGATAGAAGCCAGCAGGCCAAGACCAAAGAGATTGCGGACAGTCATTCCATTGGGGAACGGAGCAACGCCAAGCTTGATAAACAGCAGGGTGGTACCCGCTACTCCGATAACTTTTCCAATCAGCAATCCAAGACCTACGCCAATGGCTACATTGGAGCTGAGCAGCTGCTCCGGGTCTATTGCAAGGGAAACACCCGCATTGGCCAGAGCGAAAACTGGCAGGATGAAAAAGGTAACAAAGGGATGAATAGCATGTTCCAGACGTTGCAGAGGGGGAATAGCAGCCTTCGTATCCTCGATTACCTCTTCCAGAATCTGCAGCTGGGAGCCGGTAAGCGTCGGAATCTTGTCGTTGGGGTCTATACCTTTGAAACGGTTAAGATAATACTGAATCTTGGTGATCAGAACATTTTCTTTGATGGATACATCGGCCGGTATGGTAAAAGCTGCCAGTACCGAAGCTATGGTTGCATGCACTCCGGACAGGAGAAAAGCTGTCCAGACGCCGGCTATTCCCAGAATGCCATAAAACAGGATATTGCGGACTCCAAGCAGGTTTCCGGCAAACATGATGCCTGCGCAGCCCAAACCGATCAGAAGGCTTATAACGGAAATATCAGACGTATAGAAAAAAGCAATAACCAGCACAGCGCCCAGATCATCCACAATGGCAAGCGCTGTCAGAAATACTTTGAGTGAAAGCGGTATGCGGCTGCCCAGCATGTATAAAACTCCCAGTGCAAAAGCGATATCCGTAGCCATGGGAATACCCCAGCCTGCATGCTGCTCACCGCGCGGATTAAGAATCAGATAAATCGTAGCAGGTACGACCATACCTCCCATTGCTGCGATAATTGGCAGCAGGGCTTTCCGTGGATTAGCCAGCTCACCGCCTACAATCTCCCGTTTTAGCTCCAGACCTACCACAAAAAAGAAAATAGCCATAAGCCCGTCATTGATCCAGTGATGCAGCGTATACTCCAGGTAAGGTTTGCCGTTGAGCTGAAAAGCAAGGCGATGTTCAAAAAAATGAAAATAGGACTCTGCCCAGGGGGAATTTGCCAGAAAAAGAGCAATGACTACACTGATACCAAGTACGATGCCGCCGGATTTTTCCTGCTTTATAAAACGCTGTAAAGGATATACGATACGGTCAATCGGGTAAGTTTTGGGAGAATTCATGGTTAATTACGATGTTTCAAAATCTGAATATATGAAACCTGCTTAAGAAAACTCAATATATTCTGCTATAACAAGAGGAATTTTTCCGGATTAGTTATTCAGGCCGGTAAAAAATAAAGGATGTTCTGTCTTCTTATATGTTGTTATTTGTTGGTAATTATGATGTTATATGTTTTTGAGGATATATCAGAAACCTTTTGCTCTTGCTCCCGGTTAATAAAACAGGAAGCAGTATATGAGCAGACAGAAAGAGGCGATTGAGGATTGAATACACTGTTTCCGAGCAAAGTTGAACAATCTGAAAAGAGTTCATAAAAACAGAAGCCCCGTAAGGCTTCTGTTTTTTTATGCAGAAAAAGCCGGAAATGGCAAACGGGCGCTGTGTAATACCATTACAGCCGGTTCGGAATACTGATTTAATGTGTATTTTTACTGTTTCAACCATTAAAGACAGCGTAAGAGAAGCATGTTATATCCAAAAAATATAGAAATCAAGCTGGGATTTGATCAGATCAGAGAAATGGTAAGCGGGCAGTGCCTCAGCAGCCTGGGCAAAGGTTATATAGATAAGATTCAGTTCTCGTCGGATAGCGACCTGATTACAAGGCTTGTCGATCAGACCAGCGAATATATGCGGATACTTGCCGAAGGGCTGTCTTTTCCTACGCAAAACTATATTAATGTGCATCCTGTATTGGATAAGCTCCGGCCGGAAGGAGCCTTTTTAAGTCCGGAGGAATTTCAGAATCTGAAAATTTCCATGCAGACTATTGTAGCCTGTATAAGCTTTCTGGAAGGCAATGAAGAACGTTTTCCCCGGCTGGCTGCTTTACGGGACGGAGTCAGTCTCGACCAGCACCTGATCCGCTCGATAGATCGTGTGATTGATGATCATGGTATTGTTCGCTCCAATGCCTCTTCTGCGCTGGCAGAAATCAGAAAAAACCTTCAGCAGGAACAAAACCGTGTTCGCAGAGAACTGGACAAAGTGCTGAACGACGCAAAACGGCAGGGATATATTGACGATGAGTTTTCAGTAACTATCCGTAATGGCCGGATGGTAGTCCCGGTAAGGGCCGAGTTTAAAAGAGCAGTCAGAGGCTTTGTACAGGATGAATCGGCTTCCGGACAGACTGTATTTATTGAGCCGGCGCAGGTACTGGAGGTTAACAATGCGATCAGGGAGCTGGAGTATGCGGAGCGCCGGGAAATAGTAAAGATTCTTACCAGGCTTAGCAATGAGTTTCGGCCGGAAATTCCGCAATTGCGCAAAGCTTACGTGTTTCTTGGTTTGCTGGATTTTATCAGAGCCAAAGCCCTTGTATGCGCTCAGCTTAAAGCAATCAGACCGGAAATTCAGAAACAGCCGGCATTGAAAATGCGGGATGCCAGACATCCCTTGTTATACCTGTCTCATACCCGGCAAGACCGGTCCGTGATTCCTCTGTCGTTGGAGCTTGATCAGAATCAGCGGATAATTCTGATTTCAGGGCCTAATGCCGGCGGAAAATCAGTGGCGCTTAAAACGACCGGGCTGATTCAGTACATGTTTCAGTCCGGATTTCCCGTACCGGTAGGAGAGGGAAGCGCTCTGGGAGTCTTCAGGGATATTTTTATCGATATAGGTGATGAGCAATCCCTGGAAAATGATCTGAGCACCTATAGCTCCCACCTGAAAAATATGAAGTATTTTCTGCAGTTTGCGGATAAAAATACGCTTATTCTGATCGATGAGTTTGGTACGGGTACCGAGCCGCATTATGGCGGGGCTATTGCTGAGGCAGTGCTGGAGGAGCTCAACAGCAAACAGGTGCGGGGAGTAGTTACTACGCACTATGCCAATCTGAAAACCCTGGCAGATACCACCGAAGGGCTGGTTAATGCCGCCATGCTCTTTGATATGCATCTGCTCGAGCCGCAGTACCAGCTCGAAACCGGCAAGCCCGGAAGCTCATTTGCCGTAGAAATAGCCCGTAAGACGGGAATCCCGGCCGGAGTTATTGAGCGGGCCGTAAGCAAGATCGGAGATGATAAGGTTGAATACGACCGTCTGATAAAGGAGCTGGAAAAAGAGAAAAGCAAGGTCAGGAGGCGTACGGAAGAATTGAAAAATCAGCAGCGGATTCTGAAAAGCCGTCTTGAAAAGCTGGAGGAGCAAAATTTGTTTTTGGAAACGCACCGCAAAAAGCTGATGAATCAGGCGCGCCAGGATGCCAAAATCCTTATAAGCCAGGCCAACCAGAAGATAGAGGAAACCATACGCCTGATCCGGGAAAGTAAAGCGGAAAAGGATCCGACAAAAGAGCTGAGAAAGGATCTGGAAAAGTTTTCGGACCAGCTCAGACCGGAGCCTGTTGCAGAGCCGGATGCCGGAATAGAGCCGGAAGAAGGAGAAATCGCCGTAGGCGATGCGGTCAGAGTGATCGGACAGGATACCCTTGGGGAGGTTGTTGCGCTGAAAGGCAATGAAGCAGAAATACTGATCGGTTCACTCAAATCAAAAATAAAGCTCAGCCGTCTCCAGAAAGTAAGCAGGAAAGCCTACAGAAAACAGCTGGGAGATAATACAGGCAGTGTCTCTTCGTCCCGTTCAATGAATCTGAACGAAAAATTTTCCGAGTTCTCGCCTTCCATCGATGTAAGGGGCATGAGAGCAGAAGAAGCTATTCCGTTGGCAGATGCGCTGGTGGATAATGCAATTCTTTTTTCCGTTCCGGAAATCCGGATTGTACATGGTAAAGGCAATGGTATCCTGCGTACGGTACTCCGGAATCATCTGAGCCGTTTTCCCCAGATTAAAGCCATGGCCGATGAACATGTGGAAAGAGGAGGGGCAGGAGTGACGGTCATCTCTCTCTGAATTGTCCGGCCAGGATGCAGGCGCTTGTTTTTATGTGTTGATTTTTAGTTTTTAAATCATTAAAAGGAAAGAGTTTAAAGCATAAGGCTCAAAGATCGTAGTGCAGATTTCCGGTGTCTGAGGCTCTCGAAGACAAAAGATTGCTTCCGGCGATTAGTGAAGACTATACCTGTTTTGTATATCGCTGGCCTAAGGAGTACGGATTATTCTTCTTAAAAAGCACTTGCCCACTTAAGTGCCTGGTTCTATATTCCGATATAATCCGGATAAAATTAAAAGAAACCTTTTACGGCGGAATAAAAGTATCATAAACTATTTTGAAAGTCCGGCTTAACTTTTTGTTGTAACACTGAGTTGATTGAATAAAATCCCGCTTTTTGGAGAGTAGAACTTTTTAAACAAACTCAGTAGAACATGGAAATTGCATTAGTGTTGGGACTGTTGGTAATGGTTTTGGTACTTTTTGCCACAGAGAAACTGTCAGTCGATATTATTACCATCATTATGTTGATAATACTCATTCTGACAAAGATTATCACACCGGAAGAGGCCTTTGCCGGTTTCAGCAGTGACTTTATCGTTATTTTATCATCTATTTTCGTAATCAGTGGAACATTGATGGAAACCGGGGTCCTGGATGATATCGGAGCCCGGATGGTCAGAATCATCAGTAAAAAACGAAATTCACTGATGTTTCTGGTGACAGGATTTCCGGGTATATTGTCCGCTTTTATGAACAATACAACGGTCACAGCCATCTTTATCGGACCATTTCTTGGCTTGTCCAAGAAGCTGGGTATAAGCCCCTCCAAGATTCTGATGCCTCTGGCTTTTATGTCCATTATCGGAGGTACGGTTACGCTGATCGGTACGTCTACCAACGTAGCAGTAAGCAGCGCTTTACCTCAGTACGGACTTCCGACGCTCAATATGTTCTCATTTTCTCATATTGGTCTGATTCTGTTTGTTACAGGCGCTGCTTATATCATTTTTGTCAGTAAGTTTTTTGTGCCGGCCAGGCAGAAGCCGGAAGCGCTGGAGGATGATGAGGGACGTACCTATATGAGTGAGATACTGATTCGGGAAGGCGGTTCGCTGATCGGTCAGAAAGTGCAGGATTCCAAATTGCAGAAAAAGGACGTCAAGGTACTCAGTGTGCTGAGAGATAATAAGCGTATCAGAATTGATGCAGACAGCACCTTTAAGGAAAAGGATCTGGTGCTGATCAGCTGCACCATGGGCAGCCTTATGAAGCTTAAAGAATCGGACGGAGTAGCCATACGTGCGGATATACTGCACGGAGATGGTGACGGTAAGGTGGTCAATGGTTTTCAGATAGCAGAGGTTCTGGTTACACCCAACTCCAGTCTGGTCAAGACTATTATCAAAGAATCCCGCCTCAGATCCCGGTATGGAGTAGAGGTGCTCGCTGTTCACAGAATGGATCAGGAATTGACAACCAGGCTGGAAGATTTTTGTGTACAGACCGGAGATCTGCTGCTGGTGCAGGGAGAAAAAGACAGGATTAAGGCATTGCATGAAGAAAATGATTTTCTTGTGCTGGATGACTTCAAGCCCAATCTGTATAAGGAAAAGAAAGGATACATTGCTCTGGGGATTTTTATGGCGGCCGTGATTGTTGGCAGTATCGAGCTGATACCCCTTGCTGTAGCTTTTATGATGGCCACGCTGATTATTATTCTCCTGGGGATAATACGACCGGAACGCGCCTATCAGCTCATAGACTGGCGTATGCTGATATTGATTGGTGGTATGAGTGCTTTTGGTACGGCTATGAAAAAATCGGGAGCTTCCGAGTTTCTGGCAGATCTTATCGTAAAAGTCTTTGAACCGATGGGCGTATATGTTATTCTGGCAGCTTTCGTGGTGTTGGTCGTGATTCTGACTCAGCCTATGTCGAATGCTGCTGCTGCCCTGGTTGTATTGCCTATCGCTATTGAAACGGCTCAGCAGCTGGGCGTAAACCCTGTGACATTTGCCATTGCAATTATGCTGGGCGCTTCCGTGTCTCTGGTCGCCCCTTTGGAACCGGCCTGTATACTGGTCTATGGTCCCGGAAAATACAAGTTCAGGGATTTTATCAAGGTCGGAACGCCGATTACCCTCCTTCTGATTGCCGAAATCGTATTCTTTTGCCCGGTTTTCTGGCCATTGTAACAGATCGTGGGCTATAACAAAAAGAGGCAGCTTTCCGGCTGCCTCTTTTTGTTAACTGATAGTGTAATAAAATCAGATAGAAAAACTTTCACCGCAACCACAGGTCCGGGAAGCATTCGGGTTTACAAAGTGAAACCCCTTGCCGTTTAATCCATCCGAAAAATCAAGCGTAGTACCAGCCAGATACAGCAGACTTTTCTTATCTACCATGACTTTGACACCCTTGTCTTCAAATATCTGATCCGCTTCGGAAGTCTGATTATCAAATTTCAGATCATACATAAGGCCGCTGCAGCCGCCGCCCTTTACCGAAACCCGGATATTGAACTCATCGCTGTACCCTTCCTGCTGCCGAAGTGCGTGAATATGTTCTTTCGCTTTATCTGTAACTGCAATCATCAACGTAAACTTTATAGTAAATTGATCAGGCTATGTTATACAACAAATAACATGCCCGGCTGTGTTCCTGACATCTGTCCTTTATAAAACTAACAAAAAGGAATACCGGAAAAGCTCCTTTATGCTTTTCTGAGTGATTCCGGCAGGTATGTTATCTGTCTATATGACAGGTAGATTTTCCTAGCGCCAGCCTGATTGTCGCTGTTTTACTTTTTTTGCGTCTTTCTTACACTTGGCGCTTGATTTGGTACAGGTTATAGCTGTGCAGGTCATACCTATAAGCGTAAGACCAAACAAAACGGTAAAGAAATTGATACGTAATTTATTCATAATAGTACACTTCTGTTTTATTATATCGCTATGCGCCCCTGTTTACGCATTTTTTTGATTTTTTTTACATTCTTTTTACACTCGGGTCTTGCTTTGGTGGTGCATGAGACTGCCGTGCCTCCAAGGAAAGAAAGCATAAGAACGCCGATCAGAAACTTTTTCATATATCTTTAATTTGCAGAATAAACCAATAGCAAATTTACTATTATTTATGATGGGAATAGTAAACCTTAACCTGATTTTAAGAAATTATGTTTACCTATTTGTACCTTTGCAGACGAAAAGGTAAACAGAAAAAACAGTTTTATTGAAATGAATTCAGAAAAAAGAACGGAATTGTCTGAAATTGGTGAATTTGGTCTGATTGACCTGCTCAAAAAAGATGTAGTCCGGTACAATGCTTCTACAGTAGAAGGGATCGGGGACGATGCAGCGGTAATAGGGGAAGGTGAAATACTTACGGTAATATCGACAGATATGCTGGTAGAAGGTGTTCATTTTGATATGACATATACTCCGCTAAAGCATCTGGGGTATAAGGCGGTAGCTGTGAATATTTCCGATATTGCTGCGATGAATGCTATTCCGGAACAGATTACGGTAAGTGTGGCAGTGAGCAGCCGTTTTTCTGCCGAAGCCATTCTGGAATTATATAAAGGTATCGCTGCGGCGTGCGAGAACTATAAGGTAGATCTTGTAGGCGGAGATACTACTTCAAGTCTTACCGGACTTATTATATCGATTACTGCTATCGGAAAAGTCAGTAAAGATCGCATTGCTTATCGCAAGAATGCCCGGCTAAACGATCTATTGTGTGTGACCGGAGATCTGGGCGGAGCCTACATGGGCTTGCAGATACTGGAAAGGGAAAAGCAGGAATTTATGGTAAATCCGGATATGAAGCCGCAGCTGGAAGACAAGGATTATATTGTCCACAGGCTGCTCAAGCCGGAAGCAAGAACCGATATCATGCACCAGTTTGCTGATCTGGGGCTTGTACCGACTTCAATGATCGATATCTCTGACGGTCTTGCCTCAGAGCTGATTCATATATGCAGGGCATCAGGGCTGGGAGCCAGAATCTATGAAGACAAGCTGCCTGTTGATAAGCTGACATATGAAACCGCGCTGGAGTTTCATATGGATCCTACTACCTGTATTCTCAATGGGGGAGAAGATTATGAGCTTCTGTTTACGATTGATCAGAACGATTTTTCCAAAGTCAGAAATCATCCGGATATTACAGTAATCGGACATATGGTGCCGTCTTCGGAAGGCATTGATCTGGTCACCAAACAAAACAACATTGTATCCCTTACTGCTCAGGGCTGGAAGCATTTTGAAAAATAGAGTGCCAAAATAAATAGTTAAAGTGTCTGATCCGGAGTGAACTTTCCATATCAGACGCTTTTATTTTTTAGTCTTCCGGATAGGGAACAAAAACAAAGTTGGTAAAATCATTATCTACTACAAATAAGCAGCAAAACTCATCCGGATTTTTATACGCTGCAATAAACTCGGATTCGTTTTCGACCAGTTTGCGCTGTACAAATTCATCCAAAAAAGAAGCGTACACATTCCAGTTGATGGCCAGCTCTCTTCTCCCTATAAGCAGCTGCCCGATGGGAAGTTCCAGCTTGCTGATCGGAAAAATCGGGAAGTCTGAAAATTTCCTGACTCTGATCTGGTAGCTTGTCTCCTTTAATGTTTCGGCAACCAGCGCAAAATCTTTAGTAATTGTGCCTAGATACTTTCCATCCAGTTCGGGGTCATTATTCATACTATTCAGATTAAGATCGATAAAAACGAATATGCTAAAATAGTAAAAAAACAGATTCAGCCGGCAATTTTGCCGACAGGTAGCTGACGGAGATCCGGTGAGAATATTTCTGCACAAACTGATATATATCAGTAAAATAAATCACCTTTTTGATTGCCTCTCATTGATATAAGTTTTAAAGTTGCATTTTAAATACAACTTTAAAACTTAAAAGAATATGATTACACAGGAAGAAAAAGCAATTGTAAAGGCGACCGTGCCCGTCTTAAAAGAAGGTGGACTTGCGCTGACAACTCATTTTTACAAGCGCATGTTTGAGCATAATCCGGAGCTGAAAAACATTTTTAATTTGGGGAATCAAAGTGATGGCAAACAGCAGCAGGCTCTTGCCATGGCGGTTCTTGCCTATGCAGAAAACATAGACAACCCGTCAGTACTTTTACCGGCTGTAAACAAAATTGCACAAAAGCATACCAGTCTGAATATTCGTGCAGAACATTATCCGATTGTTGGCAAGCACCTGATTGCTTCTATTTCAGAAGTGCTGGGCAGTGCTGCGACTCCTGAAGTGCTGGCTGCATGGACCAGCGCTTATAATCAGCTGGCAGATATTTTTATCAGTTACGAAGCCGGTCTATATACCGGACAGAGTACAAGGTCAGGCGGATGGAGCGGCTGGCGGCCGTTTATAGTGAAGAAAAAGGTAAAAGAGTCTGAAGAAATAACATCCTTCTATCTGTATCCGGCAGACGGAGGCAAAGTAGCGTCATTTCTTCCCGGGCAGTATGTAAGTGTCAATATTTTTCTGCCTTCTGTCAGTCTTTTTCAGGCGCGGCAATATAGCTTGTCCAATGCGTCAAACGGAACATGGTACCGGATCTCTGTAAAAAGGGAACAGGGCGATGTCAGTACTCCGGCCGGTATGATTTCCAATTATCTTCACGACAAGATCACAGAAGGGGACATGGTAGAGCTGGCTGCTCCTGCCGGTGATTTTGTGCTGGACTGTCTGCAGACGAATCCGGTAGTGCTGATTAGCGGGGGCATCGGACAGACACCCTTGCTGAGTATGGTAGAAACCCTCATTCAGGCAGGAACGGAAAGAGAGATTGTATGGATCCACGGCTGCCGGAATTGTGATGTGCATGCCTTTGATGATCTGCTTGAAAAGTATCGTCTGGAATATGGCAGGATGAAAAAATTTGTTTTTTATGAAGCCGCAGGAACCGGAAATCAGGTAGAGGAGGGTATTGTGGATATAGCCAGACTTCCGCAGGATGTCATAAGTCCGGAAGCTTCTTTTTATATTTGCGGGCCTTCTGCATTTATAAGAAAGCAGTATTCCGATTTAAAGTCGAGAGGGGTAAAATCTGAGGCTATTTTCTATGAAGAATTTGGGCCGCATATTCTTTCTTTGAATTGATTTTCCATAAAAAATTACTTTATGAAGCTGAACCAGTTTACCGATTATGGTTTACGTATCCTGATGTATCTTGCACATAAGCCTGATGAGCCGGCGGCAACTATCAGCGAATTGTCAGAAACATTTAAGATATCCCGGAATCATCTGGTAAAAGTGGTTCAGTTTCTTTCGAATCATAAAATCCTGAAGGCGCGGAGAGGCAAAGGGGGCGGGCTGAGCCTGGCCGGACCACCGGAAGAGTACAGGATAGGACAATTGATACTTTTGATGGAGCAGAGTGACTGCGTCATTGATTGCGAGCAGAGAGAATGCATCCTGCAGGGAAGCTGCCTGCTGAAATATGCTCTGAGTAATGCCTATAAAGAATTTATACGTTTTCTGGACAATTATACGCTGAGTGACGTGGCGGGCGGAAAGACCGGAGTAATGCTGAGAGAGTTGATACCCAAAATATAAGCTCCCTGTTCCTGTAAAAAGCAAACCCGGTCAGATAAGCATCTGCCGGATTTGGAACATGGGGAAACAGTAAGGGGAAAATTGCCTGGCACATTTTACAGTGGCCAGAATACAGGTACCAGACCGACTATCAGGGCGATCAGGATTAAAGTAATCGGGCCGCCTATGAGGACAAAATCTTTAAATTTATATTTTCCCAGTCCATAGACCAGCACACTCGAGGGTTCGAGCGGCGTGACCAGGGATACAGAAGCTCCCAGCATAATACATATGGCAAAAGTTTTGGGATTGACAGCCAGCTGCTGAGCGGTGGCAATGGCTACCGGAAGTACTACCAGGGCAGCGGCAGCATTGGACATCGGCTGGGTCAGTATAACTACCAATACAACAAAAGCCGCCAATATGGGAATCACTCCGATGGGTTTAAATACCTGAACAATCTTGGTAGCGAGAAATTCGGATGCTCCGGATTTTTCCATGGCCGAGCCAAAGGCAGTCATACCCGCGATCAGAATCAGCATGCGCCAGTCTATCAGCTGATAGGCACGTTCGGGAGTAGTGATGCGGAGAAGTATAATCAAAAGTACCCCGATTACGTATGCTACAGGCAATGCAACGATTTTCAGGCTGCCTGCCAGAATAGCAGCCATAAAGATTGCCAGTGTAATATATCCTTTCCGTTCTTTAAAAAGATTGGGCTTGTATTCATCAACGACCAGAAAATCTCTGGACTGATTCAGTGCCTTGATGCTTTTGCGATGACCTTGTACGAGAAGCATATCACCGGTATTAAGACAAACTTCCTCCAGCCGTTGATCAAGTTTATGATTCATGCGGTGCAAACCCAGGAGCTCAATATTGAACATAGAATCCATATCGGGCTCCTTGATATCTTTTTTGGTAAACACGCTCCCCGGAGTGATAAGAATTTCAGCGATTTGTAGGCCATTGATCCCGTTACCGTTTTTAGTGGCTATTGCATCTGCTTTAATAGCAATAGAATTGCTTTCTTTCAGCCTGATCAGATCCTTGCTGTTAGCTTGTACCAGCAACAGATCCTCGGCCTGAATCGTGTCGTTTTTGCCGGGGGCAAATGTTTTGTCTCCCCGTATTACTTTTAATACATTCAGGTTTTTCTTTTCCAGCCTGGAGCTCAGTACCGGTTGTCCTATCAGCCTGCTGTCAGCAGCTATATGTACTTCACTCAGATATTCCCGCAGGTCGGAATCTTCTTCGGCTCCGCTTTTTTGTCTGCCCGGCATAATACGATCACCAAACACGATCATATATATAGTATAAGCGCCAAACAGAATAAGCCCTATCTGGGTAAATTCAAACATGCTGAGCGCTTCAATGCCATAGTTGGGAAGCGCTCCGCTGACTGCAATGTTGGTTGATGTTCCGATCAGGGTAATTGTGCCGCCTACAATTGACGTGAATGCCAGCGGCATCAGTACTTTAGAGGGGCTTATATTCAGATTTTTTGCAATGCCCATAAAAGGGCCGATGAAAATGGCCGTAATTGCCGTGTTGTTCATAAAGGCTGAAAGCATACCAGGCACGATTATGGTTGAGATAGAAAGCATTTTTTTTCTTTTCTTCACCAGGCGAACAAGTTTTGCACCTATGGCATCCAGAACTCCGCTATCCATTAAGGTTCCGCTGATTACAAAAATGGAGGCAAGCATAAAAATAAAATCACTGCTGAAACCGGCAAAGGCCTCTTCCGGTGTGATAATCTTAGTAAGAATCAGCGTGACGAGCATAATACCCGTGATTACATCAACTGAAAGTTTTTCTGTGGCAAAAAGAATCAGAACGAGTCCTAATAAGCCTAATACAATTGCGATTTCCATAAAGCTAAGAGGGGGCGTATAATTTTAATTTAATTGATAATGTTTGAAAATTTATTCTATAAACTCTATAGAGAATACTTTGTTTATAGTGAATTTAAAAATGAAAGAAAAATAGTTCATGCAAAGAGTATTTACAGACTCAGCCGAATGCTATAGTGTCTGAAACGGATATATTTTTAGCTGATTTTTGAGCAATGCAGATGTATTACTGAACATTCTTCCCTAAATTCCGGATTACATAATGGCTCTGTCTGATTATATGAATACACTGCGAAAAGGAAACAAATCATTTTTTCTGATACTGGTAATGTATCTCGCCTTTATCAGTCTTGGACTCCCGGATGGCCTGCTTGGAATAGCATGGCCTTTCATGAGCTCCAGGTTTCATGTACCACTTGATGCCCTCGGAATCCTGCTGGTTTGCTTTACCGCAGGGTATCTGTCCACCAGCAGTACCAGCGGCAAGATTCTCAACATAATTTCCCTGGGAGTGCTTCTGATAGTAAGCTGTCTTCTGACAGGATTGAGCTTGTTGGTGTATGCTTTCACCAGTTACTGGTATTTTGCGATCATGGCTTCGTTCTGCCTGGGGGCGGGCGGGGGAGCGATTGACTCATCCATTAATACATTCGCAGCTTCCCGCTTCAGTGCAAGCACGTTAAACTGGCTTCATGCTTTTTACGGCGTGGGGGCAACACTTGGGCCTCTTCTGGTTACTTTCTTGCTTGCCGGTGGTTTTCAATGGTTCGATGGATACATTATTGTAGCAGTCATTCAGATAGCGCTATCTGTACTGTTTCTGTATAGCCGGAACAGCTGGCAGGTTTCATCCCATGAAGAAGAGGAGCGTCGCCCGGGAGCAGAATATCTGCAAACAATGAAGCTGCCTGTTGTCTGGATTAACATATTGATCTTTTTTCTTTATACCGGATTTGAACAGGGTTTCGGACAATGGATTTTTACTATACTTACCAAATCAAGAGGGATGATCGATGAGGAGGCCGGACTCTGGACGAGCGCGTATTGGGGCAGTCTGACAGTGGGAAGGATGCTTTCCGGAATCCTGCTTACCAGAATTTCGGTAAATCATGCATTAAAGGTTGCTCTGACAGGTATAGTGGCAGGCGCCTTTCTGGTAATGCTCAACATCGGTAATTTTTTTACTCTCGCCGGAATTATGATAATAGGATTGGCAAATGCGCCTGTATTTCCAAGCCTTATTGCAGTGACTCCGAAAACAGTGGGGAAAGAGCATGCCGCTACGGCCATCGGTACCCAGATCTCCGCTGCCATGTTGGGCGCATCGTTGTTGCCGGCTTTTGCGGGATGGCTTTCCCGGGGGTTAGGTCTTGAGGTGATCACAAAAGTTTTTGTACTTGCGGCAATAATATTGATGGTGCTCTACTTCCTTTCAATACGAAAAGCAAAAAGCAACCAGTAGACTTAGCCTTCTGATTTGATGAAGAGCGTCTGAACCAGCAGTCTGCACAAGCATATATGATATGCCGGGAACTGTATGCTGATAAAGTGAAAATTGTATAATTTGAAGGATGGCTTTATGTCGGGGGACTTGTATTTGCTGATTTGTATTTAGATAAATTGTGTTTTTTAGGGCCTTTTTTTGTTTTTATACAACGTTTTCCTTTTATTAAAATATTACTTTTTCTATATCAGGTTGAATAGCAGAAAGGGAACGGATTTCTCATCCCGATTGTATTCAATCAGAACTTACTACTGATTCTTCTTTCTGATGAAATTTGCTCCCTCTGAAAATCTTACTGAAAACCAGGTTGATAAAGGATTAAAGCTTGTTGTAAAAGATGGCCTGATGTCAGAAGCCATGGCTACCCTTACAGGAGGAGCTTTTCTGATTGCTTATGCGATGCAGTTGGGAGCCTCCAACTTTCAGATTGGTTTGCTGGCCTCTATGCCTCCTCTTGCCAATTTATTTCAATTAGCAGCTATTTATCTGATTTTCCTTTCGGGAAACAGACGAAAATTATCGGTGTCTTCTTCTGTATTTGGGAGAGTAATCTTGCTTGTAATCAGTCTTATTCCTTTTCTGTTTGCGCCTTCCACAGGACTAACCCTGCTGCTTTGTCTTCTTTTCTTTCATTATGCGATGGGAGCGATTAGCGGATGCAGCTGGAACTCCTGGATGAAAGACCTGGTTCCCGAAAACCGGCTGGGAACGTATTTTTCCGGAAGGAGCCGGTTAATACAGATATTGAATGTCGTGTTAAGTTTGTCATGTGCAATATTGCTGGATTTTGTTAAATCAGATTTTGCACATTTTGAAATGCATGCTTACTCCGGAATGTTTTTCATCGGAGGATTGGCCGGACTTTATGGTGCTTATGTGATCTCACGTGTTCCCGAGCCAAAAATGACCGTAATGGGTACTAATTTTATGAGATTGTTTAAAAATCCGTTTAAGGATATAAATTTCAGGAATTTACTAATATTTAACGCAATTTGGGCTTTTGGGATAAATCTGGCGGCTCCTTTCTTTAGTGTCTATTTATTAAAGATGCTGAATTATCCGCTGTCGTATGTAGTGGGCTTTGGCATACTCAGCCAGATAACCAATATCCTCTTTATAAGAGTTTGGGGAAGATATTCGGACAGATATAGCAATAAAACAATATTGAAAATATGCGGACCTGTCTATTTGTGCTGTATCCTGGCCTTTACCTTTACGACTATGCCTGAAAAGCATATGTTTACCCTGCCTCTGCTTGTAATTATTTATGCTTTAATAGGAGTATCTTCTGCAGGAATAAACCTTTCCATAGGCAATATAGGTATTAAACTGGCTCCTGGTAAGGGCGATGCTGTTGTCTATCTTACTGTACGAGGCATGATGAATGCCTTGTTTGCCGGTATAGCTCCTATTATAGGAGGGTATTTTGTCGACTTCTTTGCCAGTCGGGAATTTGCCTGGAATTTTGAATGGAAAACACCTGACGGAGGTTTTATATTACATACGCTGAATTTTCAGCAATGGGATTTCTTCTTCCTTTTTTCCTTTATAATAGGGATACTGGCATTAAAGAAACTCTCTCATGTTAAAGAAAAAGGAGAAGTGCATCAGAAGAAAGTAATCGGAGAAATCAAAAATGAGCTGATACTGAATAATGTGTTTAGCAAAAAAAGAGCATGAGGCACTTTTCGCTAAACATGAATTCAGCTAACGGAAATAAAATGCCAGGTTCTAAACATATGGCTGATACCGGAATAATTAAATTTACAGGCCTGGAGACAGGAATACAACAGCTTCAGACCTCATAGTTCTAATCAGTATAAAACAATTTTTTTCCTGGTGCGCAGAAGTTTTTGATAAAAGTGAGCTATATTTCCATAATCAGAATAGAGCTGAATTATGAAGCAGCCTCTGTTCTTTTTTCCAGGAAAATAAATCAGTTATTGTCTCAGCAATAGATCCCGTTCGTACATATTGTTTACGTCATTTCTCATGAGAAGCATTATAAAGGCTAAAAGTAATATTGAATATTACAAGATCGCATGCCGGATTATCGAAAAATACATTCCATCACAACAGTTATCACCGGAAGACATAGACAGTCTGATAAACTACCCTCAGTTCAGATCACTTGCCGCCTGGACTCCCAGTATCGTTTGCATAATTGATATTACCAGTAAAAAATATGTATACGTAAGTGATAATATCCAAAATATGCTTGGATATCATCCCAACGAATTTTACCATAGTGGTTTCGTAAAAACCGTGTCCCTGTTTCCGGAACATCAGCTCCATATCGTTCTGGAACACATATTTCCCTTAATGTTTGATACAATAGACCAATACAGCAGACTTCGACGATCTGAAGATATAAAAATATCATATTGTACCCTGTTCAAGCATAAAGACGGAATTACACGCTGGTATCTTCACCAGATCACAGTTTTGAATTGTAGCAGATCGGGTAATCCTCAGCTTATACTAAAGCAGGTAACCGAGATTCACGATTTTAAACAAGACAATTCTATTGTTATGACCATTTCATTAAAAGACAATCAGGGTGTATATCAGAATATCTTTAAGAAGAGATTCGATTACGAGCATATATACAATCCCTTGTCCCACAGAGAGCGGGAAATAATCAATCTGATGAGTCAGGGATATTCAAGTAAAGAAATTGCCGAGACATTATTCATAAGTGATCATACCGTATACAAGCATAGAAAAAATATGCTTCAAAAAATGAATGTCAGGCGTTCAGGAGAATTGCTAAAAAAAGCCATGAGCATCGGAATTATTTAAAATGGATGTATTTGCAGAAAAACCGGTGGTATCGTATTAATATTTCTGATAATGAGAAGATTGAAAGCCTCTTCTTAGGGTGATTATTCTTTCACTCGAAATGCATTAAGCTGATCGAAATACCAACCGAAATGGAGTTTTATCTATTGTTGCATCCCCCTCAAAAAATCTTTCCCATCGCTCGCTTTTAGCGGGTGATGGCTATGGATAAGGCTCTGGCCGTTATTTGCTGTCAGAGCAAGGCGGACCTGAAGCCGCAAGGTTAATAATTATCCGGGCACCCCGGGTCGTAGAGGGAGAAAAGTGACTGATTTCTTTTAAGCGGTTATTTTCTTCATAATAAGCATTATTTCTATTTTAATTCTTCCGGCTTTATTTTTACTTTAGCTGGCTAAAAGCTAAACTATTATGAAGAACAGATATCTATTCAGCCTCGTCTTCCTGCTGGCATTTCAGAGCCTGAAGGCGGCGAACATTTTTTCTAATCCCGGTTTTGAGAACGGGCAGGACTGGTGGGGTTTCCAGACACCGGACGGACTGGCGGTTATCGATTATTTGTCTTCCGAAGCCCGTACCGGCTCCAATGCTGCGCACATACAGGTTACCCAGGCAGCATCCAGCAATTATCAGATTCAGCTAAATGCGCCAAGCAACTGGGCAGCAGAAAACGGTGTCAAATACATCCTTGGTTTTTATGCCAAAGCGGACCGGGATGTTTCCATACATGTGGCCGCCCAGGATGGCCCGCCTTCCTATGGGTACCGCACGGGCTCCGATTTTAGTCTGAGCACCGGCTGGAGATATATCGAAATGATCTATACCTCAGATGTAGAGGGTGAAGGTGCTTTACGTTTCAATATTTTTGCAGGAGCAGCGGCTGCCAATTACTATTTTGATGATTTTTCACTGGAAGTGGTTCAGGATACAGAGCTGGGTACTCCTGTACCGCCGACCGAAGGAGCCTACTATACTGATGTGTACAGAAACATGTTCCTGGAAATGGGCAAATCAGAGTCCACAATAAATAATAAAGTCGATGCTGCTTTTCAGCAGCTTTTTCATGGAAATGCATCCACTGAAGCGGTTTACTTTGAAGTTGCGCCAGATATGGCCTTTATAAAGGATATTGCCAGCAATGACGTTCGGTCCGAAGGCATATCCTATGGTATGATGATCGCCGTACAGTTGGATAAGAAAGAAGAATTTGACAGGCTTTGGAAATTTGCCAAAACCTATATGCAGCATCAATCCGGACCGAGGCAGGGCTATTTTGCCTGGCAGGTGGAGGCGGCCCCGCCTTATGGTATCATGGATCCCAATAGTGCGCCGGATGGAGAGGAATATATGGCCATGTCCCTGTTTTTTGCAGCGCACCGTTGGGGCAACGGGAGCGGAATATTTGATTATGAAGCCGAAGCTCAGCAGCTATTGCACGATATGCTGAATCTTGAATCCAGAAACGGCGGAGTGGTCGATCAGCTTCGTAATATGTTTGACAAAAACAGAAAGCAGGTCGTTTTTGTACCTCGGGGTGATCTGGCGGATTTCTCCGATCCATCCTACCATTTGCCGGCATTTTATAAGCTCTGGTCATTCTGGGCCGATGCCGACAATCGGTTCTGGGCCGACGCGGCCGATACGAGCAGGGCGTATTTTCTGAGAGCCATGCATCCGCAAACCGGCCTCGTTACCGATTATATGACGTTTGACGGTGCTCCCCAGGCTGTAAATTTTAATGAAAACTCTGTGAATTTTGCGTACGACTCATGGAGAGTCATCGGCAACATCGCGATGGACGCGCACTGGTTTGGCAATTCCTGGCATTCGGCTCAGGTTGATAAACTTTTAACGTTCTTTAACAGTCAGGGGGCCAACTATCCTGCTCTTTATCATCAGGATGGAACACCGACCAATGGTACACATACATCCAGCGGCTTATATGCTATGAACGGGGCGGGAACACTTGCCTCAAACAACAGCCAGGCCTGGAATTTTGTGGACAGATTGTATAATCAGGCGCTGCCAACCGGTCAATACCGCTATTATGACGGATTGCTGCATATGCTGGCTCTGCTTCATGCATCCGGAAACTTTAAGATATGGAAACCAGAAATTACCACCAGCGTTTGGGAGCGTACTGGCAACCGCATGGAAATAAATGTTTATCCTAATCCGGCAAGCTCTGGAACTATTTCAATTCAATCAGAATCCATACAAAATGGTCAGCTTGAGCTGAAAGATCTCACAGGAAAAACATTGATACAGACCAGGCTGACAGAAGGAAAGGTGGAAGTATCTGTTGAAAATCTCCAGGGAGGTGTGTATTTTGTACATATTAAGGATGCTCGGAACAATAGCTTTACTGAGAGGATTATTATAAAAAAATAACAGGATTACTTTTGAGAATAAAGCAGGGTCTGAGAAATCAGGCCCTGCTTTGTATATATAGTTTGCAGAGATGATGGGAGAGGGAGACTGGTAAATTTTAAAGGATCTTTCCTCCGGGTTATTGATAAGAGAAGGCGTATTCAGTTAAAAGATTGGCCGGAGATCACCGGGATACTAATCACTCAGTAGACCAGAATGATTGGGGGTAGTATAAATCCGGTTTTACTATACCAGTTCAAAGTAGTTCAGACTGATATAGTAAAACCGGATTATAAGCTGCTGTAGTTAGCATGATTATACAGATCGTTGCCAGAAGGTTATCGCCTCTGAAGCTTCACCACGTTCTCCACATGATATGTGTCTTTTTTGTTTAAAAACATTATATTCAATATATTAATTATTGAAATTATTTTAATAGGTCGTATATCGGTTGAATACATGTTTTTTTTTCAACGAGTGGTTCAAATGGGGGTGATTTTTTGGTAACATGATTATATGTTGATTGGTACTTACTCGGCAAATGGGCGATTGGAAAAGAAATAGGATTGTAATTCTTTTGTAATATATCGTTAGGGCCAATTATTTCAACAGAGAGTCATATATTTCATCAACATTAAAATCAGGCGAGCCCTGTCTTGAGTAATAAAATGAAAATCGTGCGACAATATCTTTTGTGAAATTATTATTTACAGAAGTAAGTCTGGTAAATCGATTAGTAGTATCATTTTTATTTACAGATTTTAATAACTGAAAATCGATCAAACCGGCAGATATTTCTTTATACTCAGGTAAAAAATGATACTTAGGGATATTATTTTTAATCAGGTTTTTTAATTTGCCGGATGCGTTATTTCTTTTTTCTTTACCAAGTTCATTATTATTAATTATTGCCTTTAGTTCAGAAATCTGTCCGTCTGTCTTATCTTCTACTTCCACCAACAACACATTTTCAGTTTTCCCCTCATGAGCTAAATCACAGGAAGGAGTTAAAACAATATATCTCTTTTGCGAGTCATTTTCAAGTAATATATCTCCGGTGAATAGTTTCGTTTTTATTGGTGGAGTGATATATATTTCTGCCGGATGGTAATCTTCGAAATCAGATTCTGTCGTCAATTCCAGATATTCCTGAATATGAAGTAAAATATATCTTTCTAAAATTTTTTGCTTCTGCTCTCGTGTTCTTGACTGGTCATTGATCCAGATATCCATTGAAGCAGATAAATGATCCCAGAATATCTTATTCAGGTATTCATCTATTTTGCCTTTTCTTCCTAAAATATGAGTGATACCTGTATTATAAACTTCAATTATCTCTGAAAGAACATCCTGAAAGTTTCCATCTCTTGAGCGCTTCTTAAAAAGAAAGTTTTCTTCTTTATCAATTTGAGCGATACTGCCGGAAACAATAAATAATGGAAATCTTAGTTTGTCAACGATTTCATCAATTAACTGAAGTCCTTCCAGATCAACCTTATTGGAGGAAAGTCTTAAATCTACAATAGCAGCATCATATTCAGAACTTGACAAAGCCTGTTTAGCTTCTTCCAGACTATTTAACGGAATAGGGGTAATTTCTGTACCATTCTGTTTATTGAATGATTCAATTACATCAGTATAAAGCTGTATTTGTGTTGCTTCATCCTCTACTATCAATAATCTCATAATCTATTGTATTTTTACTTCAATTTTAAAAAAAGCACCATCTTCTGAATAAATGGCTTTCAGGTCACCATCATTTCTGTCAATTGCTTCTCCTGCAATGGCCAGGCCAAGCCCTGTTCCTCCTCCTGTCTTATTGCTGAATTCCGGTTCGAAAATGACTTCATTTTCAATTAAATGTTTTTCTATACCAGGGCCTGAATCCCGGTATTCAATTATAATCAATTCATCTTCTTCATAAACCTTAAGACTGATCTGTTTTGGCTTATCCGTGTTGGATTGTAACCAGAAAATGCTGTTATCAACAAGATTGGTAAGAACGATGTAAAAGTCTTCTTTCCAGCCATAAACTGTCTGATTAATATCACAGTCAATTTTTACTTCGATTTGTTGATTTGCTAATTCCAGCTGAAAAACATCTATGACATTATTAATGACCTCACGTAGGTTGAAATCTTTTTTCCTGCCACGTTTTTTGGCTGATAGCGGATCCAGTTTACCAAAGAGTTTGACAAATATTTCTCCCTGCTCTTCTATAACAGACAATCTATGAATAATTTTATCTAAAAGTTCCTGACTAAAATTTTCTTCCAATTCCTTTGACCAATCATAAATCAGTGGTATTTGATTTTTAAAATATCCCAGTGGTTTTCTGCCTTCATGTAGAACGACATTAACAATTTTCCCAACAGTAGCCTGTCCCTGATATAAAGCAATAACCTGCTTTAATTCATCTGCAATTTTATTACTTTTCTCTTCTTTATCAGAGATAAGTTTGTTGATTTTTTCCCTTTTGGGTTTCTCAATACCTAAAACATCAAGTTCCTTGTCGATTTTCTCCTGAAGGTCTTTAAAATTATAAAGTGCCTTTATTTTTTCATTGATGTCTCTGTTACTTCTCCCAAGTCCTACATTTTGCCTGTAAGCAAATCTTCTGTTTTCAAGCTCTTTTAAAACTTGTTTTGCAATTTCACGCAAACCAAAGTATTCTGCATTTTCCTTTAATCCATCCCTCGCAGACTTTTCAACTAATCCGGATGAATCTTCTGACTGGATATGAATAAACCCGATTACCTGGTCACAACCAACTCTTAATGAAGGATTCTGGACCCTTTCATTATCGAGGTATAACCAATCGAATCCTGCATCTCCCAGTGGTCTTATTCTGAATCCATTGCGATAAACTCCAACGCCATTAAAGGTATCCAGGATAATCCGGGCTTCTCTTCTTCCTACATACTCACCGGTCACAGGATCTTTTAATCCTCTTTCTATTAACCCATCTATAGAAGCAGGGTCTCTGTCAAAAACTCTGAAATCTATCTTGAGTTCGCCACAATAGTTTTGCTTATCTTCGTTACTGTCCTGGTTCAGTAATATTTTAAAGTCTTTTAATTCTTCAACAGGAGCTCCTTTAATCCTGTTGTTCTCAAATTTCAGGCTGGCAACACCATCCTCAGAAACAGTTCCTGAAATTCTATAATCAAATAACTCGAACAGAGGATAAGGCTCTATGTCTTCTTTAACATTGGAATATCCTTCAAATGGAAAATCGCCCAACTCAAGAGTTATTTTAAATTTATCCTTATCTTCCTTTTCCAGTTCTTCATCTACTGGATGAATAAGTTTTTTTAGTTCAGATTTCAGATTTCTTAACTGTTTGGCATCCCACTCATTTAAATGGGTTTCATCGCCTACAATTATAATTTCAGTTCCACTGGGTCTGTCTGTCCTGAAATTTTCGATCAGAACATCAACATCATTGAGATATTTAGCGTCTTCAAAGTGCTTCCAGATAAGGTATAATGTAGTCAAGTCTCCTGATTCATCAACAGTCTGTAAGACAAGATCGTCCCCAATCATAGATGCAGAATATCTTCCGATTCCCTTTTTTCCCTGCATTATTCTTTTTTTCGGACTTAGTTTTCTATGTAATTTATCATCAGTAGAAGGAACCATCCACTTATCTGTAACTGTTTCAAAAGACATTCCGTGTCCTTCATCTTTAATAATCACTCTGATCCCGCTGACAACTTTCTCTTCATTATTTTCTACAATACTTTTTTTAAAAGGTAATAGAGAAACAGTACAAACCGGAGAGTCTGCATCATAGGAGTTTTTAACCAACTCGACAATTGCGGCATACTTATCTTTAATCAGATCCCTGCCAATTGTAATAATGTGTCTTCCGGCCGGTCTTATTTTATATAGGCCATCCTTAATTTTCGATTCTTCGGTCATAACAATTCTCTTATTTTTTTAGCAATCTCATACGCCATCAACGGTGGCACAGCATTGCCGATTTGTTTAAATGCAGGTGTTCTTGCCAGTCCATCCTTTACACCTTCGAAAAAGTAATCATCCGGAAAAGACTGTAAACGGGCAGCTTCCCGCACAGTAAGCGAACGGTTTTGTTCAATATCCGGATGAATATAATAGTGTCCGTCTTTTGCAATATGGGCGACAACTGTTTGAGAAAAATGCTCATCAGCGGCAACAACTTTAAAACGGTCAAAAAACGAACTGCGGTTTTTATGGGTTTTTAACCGTTCCGGCAGATCGTTGTAATTCAGTCTTTCCTTTCGGATATTCCATTTCTCTACGGCAATCCGGTAGATTTCCTTGTCCTGCTCTGTGTGGGGTCGGGCGGTATGCTGTGTCAGAATCTCAATACCGTTGCGGATAGCACTGTTTTCCAGATAACTATTGGTTGCCGTTTTATATGTTACGTACTTGTCTGATGACTCTCCGGCTTGTACTTCCGGCAGGTCATTCAGAATTGATGAAATTGTATGTTCAGAGATTACTTTTATTGCTTCAAGATCAGGTATCGCAAGTTTTAGATCTATTTTCCAGCCGATAATAATAATTCTTTTTCTTTTTTGTAAAACACCGAAATTGTTGGCTTCAACATTAAATATCTTCATATCGTAGCCCTTTTTCAGAAAGAGCTTTTTCATGTTATTCAGGTAAATGCCGTTGCCTGCTGACAACAGCCCAAGTACGTTCTCAAAGACAAATAATTTGGGCTGGTATTTTTCCAAGTACTTTGCATATTGCACATACAGGTAGTTTCTCTTGTCTCCCTTCATACCGCTGGATGATCTGGCTCTTCCAACAAGAGAATATGCCTGACAGGGAGGGCCGCCGATAATAAGGTCTACAGATTTACCGTTAAGGTGCTTTTCAATCTGTTTATGAATAACCTGATTGTAATCTTCTCCTACAGGAAGATTAATAACAGAGCCAAGTAATTCTTCGGAAACTTTACTGTACAGTTCGTCCCTTGAAATCTCACCTTTCAGATAGGAAATGTATTCATTATATCGGCCCGCAGACTTGAGGTAATGGTAAGCTGCACGGGTCTTTAATGTAAAAGAGGCTGCTTTATCCATTTCTACGTGGGCTATGGGGTGAAATCCGGCCCTGATAAAACCTTCTGAGAGTCCTCCGGCACCTGCAAACAGGTCTATATATGTGAACTTATCAGACATTCTTAAAAAGCTTAGAATTGAAAAAAAACGGGAAATGAAAGTAGAAACCTAGAAACAAACTGTTTATGTGTTACTAAAGAAACGTTCCTTTTCCCATTTTCTATATGGAGCATAAAAGAGCGTTCAATGACTGAATTATAGGCAATGGCTTCCTGTGAAAGGTTTTTATCCGTGCGTATCTCTTTTATCCTTTCGACTATTCTTTGTTTGATTTTCACACGGTGAATATAGCAAGGTGTGACTTATATAGCAACATTCTTTAAATCACATGCCAATAGTATTTTTATTGAAAAATTTAGGTGTCTCTGATTCGTTTAGGCAAAGCTTTCAGAGTATTATGCACTATTTTGGCCTTTAGTTCACATTCCCAAATCACAATTACCTTCCAGCTCAAATTTTGTAAAGCAGAGATCGCCTTATTATCATTTAAGGTGTTAGTATTGATTTTGTTCAACCACCATTCGGTTCTTGTCTTAGGTACCACATAATATTTGCAATCTTCATGTCCGTGCCAAAAACATCCGTGTACAAATATTGCCGTCTTGTATTTTGATAAAACAATATCAGGCTTGCCAGGCAAGCTTTTATCATGCAAGCGATAACGAAACCCTTGGTCAAAAAGAAACTTACGAACCAGTATTTCAGGTTTTGTATTTTTTCCTTTTATCCGGCTCATATTATAGCTTCGGGTGAGCTTGGAGTGAACATCAGCCATTATAAATATTGTTATAACCGTCTTCAAGCAATCTCTTTAGCTTTTAATCTTTGAGATGTTTGATGAGAGTATTGAATGTTGATTTTAGTTGAATACAAAATGCACTATCGCAATCTTTTCATTGTATTGGTTATTGTTTTCTTCTTCGACATAGAAACTTCTTTATACGATATAAGTCCTTTTGTAAGGAGACAGACAACTCATTTTAGTTTGACATCGAGCATTTCGCAGGCGTTTATGGTATGCAGTCTGATAGAGTATGTCGTAGAGTCAATATAATAAAAATAAGTTGCATTTTTGCTGGTATATTATATGAGTATAGAGACTCTCTTCTAAAAATCATATCGTTCAATAGCATTTGAAAATCAACTGGAAAATAGTTGTTTTTTTTCTTTCAAAAAAAACGTATTATTGTCATGCGAAATCAGTTGTGGCAGAGATGCCACGCAATAAATCATGTTATTGAAGTGGCATTATTGTTTAATGTTAGAGTAAACGTATTGCCCGGAGGAAGAGGGTATCCGTAAGGACCCTAAAATTGGCCACGGCTGGTTTCGCACTTCCTATCCGGGCAATCTTATTAAACAATAAAAAAATGCGAAACCAGTCAACTCTCCAACCCACCAATGAACGAGACGAAACCGTCAGTTCGAAACGTCGAAAGATTAAATTACCCCCTTTTTCTCGGATTAATTACCGTATTGTTGATGAGCTGGATGCTCTGATATGCGCAGTTCCGGCCAGACGTCTTAGTCGTAATCTCCGGAATATTTACTTGCATTACATTTCTTTGGAGCAGGATGCCCTATTAGGGCCATATGCCAGTATGCCGGAAGATTTATACTTCCTTTTGCAGTTGCTGGATGTGATCGATGATGAACTTAGAGTACAAAAACAATAGAACAAAAAAAGCCACGTGAAACGTGGCTTTTTTTAATGTATATCTTTAGTGATTTAGTAATAGTATTTCTATGAGAGATTGCTGAATCGAATAGTTTGATAAAGAATGTCAGGCTACTCCGGAAAGTCAAAAAGCTCTTTGCTGGGAATGTTCAATGCCTCGGCAATAGCAAAGACGTTGCTCAGGCTGGTGTTAATTATGCCACGTTCTATACGGCTGAGTTGGCTATACTCAATATTGCAAAGATCAGCAAGAGCTTGTATAGACAGATTTTTTTGCTGGCGCAAATGCCGGATATGTGCTCCAAAAGCTTTAAGCTTTTCTTCTTGCCTGATATACCCTTTTTTTCTGTCCACATTCAATTATGAACAAAATGATGATATATTTAAGAGGCAAATTTGCCATATTGAAAACAAGTTTTTACTTTTACCCTATTAAAAGGGTAATCATTTTTGTGAAAGATGCTTCAGATATGTAGCTTTGTTTCTTTTGAAGATATAAATGCTATTTTTTCAAGTATTTGATTTAATGATTTTTTAATCAGATATGTGTTTAAATTATATTTTTTATAATGCGTAAGGCAGTTTATAGTGATAAGGCTTTAGTAGTTGATATCCTTACCAAAGCTTTTGATAAGAATGTTAGTGTAAATTTCATAATCAAGCAGGATTCGAGGCGTAATACCAGGATTCGTTTTTTGATGGAGTATGCTTTTGAAACCTGTTTTTATCAAGGGGTAATATACCTTTCTCATGATGGGAAAGGATGTATCCTATGTACATTGCCAGAAAAGCGAGGCAGTCTTTGGAGATCAATTGTTTCTGATATGAAACTATTGTTTCAGGTTATTGGGATAAACCGGATTTTTACGGTACTAGCCAGAAATCGTATTGTTAAATCACACTCTTTAGCGAAATCTTCTCTCCATATATTGTTTATAGGAGTGAGTCCTGAAACTCAAAGCAAGGGAATTGGATCTGAGCTTTTATTTGAATTAGCTAAGATGCATTCCGGGCCGATGTATCTTGAAACTTCCATGGAGGAAAATCTTACTTTTTACATAAAGAATGGTTTTGAAGTATATAATCAAATCCATGAGCCACATACAGTCTTTTTTATTAGAAAATCAGCATAATCAATGGGCGTTTTTGGTAGTGAGTTACATCTCATAACTTTTTTGATATCCTTAATCGAGCTAACTTTTTTCTTCTATCAAGTAATTTATTATTTGTCAAGACCTCAGGATAAAGCCAGGCTATACTATTTGATATTGCTGTATTTGCTGATTCAGTATAATATTATCAGTGGCTTGTTACCAGATGAAAATTTGGGGATTAATCTTGTAGTTCAGAATATCCTTGCTTTCTCGGTTGCTCTTATAATGGCTATGTATTTTCCATTTTATTTTTATAAAGCATATGATTTGAAGGGGTTAAAGTTTTATGCTTATGGAGGTTCTGTCTTTTTTCTTTTGATTCCATTTGTCCTGTTTTTTCTGATCCCTTACATGCTAACAGGTGACCTCGAAACAAGCCGCCGTATGGTAGTTGTTGTACCATTCTTTTATGCTCTGTCATTTTTATATACACTACGGAAAGCTATTTTACTTAAGAATAGGCATTATGAAGATATAGTGAAGAAAGAAGTGACAGGAATGTATATAGGAGTCCTGTTTTGGAGCTCATTACCTATAGTCGCTTTTTTTGAATCTGATTTGAACCGCTTATTGATGCCGGTTATGAATTTTCATAATGGAAGTCAGGTAGTAGAAGTGATGACTACTAACATGGGGCTTCTTGTAATGACTATTCTTTTTGTCAGAAGAAGTGTGAAACAGTCAAGACTGGAATATTTCCAGCTACAACAACTCAATGATGATCTGGCTGCTAAAGTAGCGGAGAGAACGAAAGAGTTAGAATTGTTGCATGAGCAAAGAACAAACGTACTTGTCAATCTGACACATGAAATAAGAACACCTCTTATGCTGGTCAATAGCTATCTGGACGAATATATCCAGCAACATGGACAGACAAAAGAGCTAACAATTGTAAAAGCAAATCTTGATAAGCTTTCCAATGATATAGTCAATCTTTTTGATATTGAGCGCTTCAACAAGGGCTTTGATCTATATGATCACAATCAGGTCGTAGACTTTAGTCAGTTGCTTGGTGAAAGCATTGAGCTTTTTAAGTCATTTGCGCGGAAAAAGAACATAGAATTGGAAGCTCATATTGAGCTTGATATTCAGGTAAAGGCAGATCCTAAAGGGTTATTTAGAATAGTCAATAACTTGATAGATAATTCGATAAAGTACACTGATCCTAATGGAAAGATTAATATCGTTTTAAATCAGGCCAATAATATCGTGTCATTTTCAGTAAAAGATACCGGTATAGGAATCCCTGCTGAAAGTCAGAACAAGATTTTTATTCCCTACTATCAGATCAATCACGAGAAAAAGAATTTTCAGGGTATGGGGCTTGGTTTATCGATCGTAAAGAAGATTGTTGCTTCCCTGCAAGGAAGTCTGAATGTCATTAGTAACCCGGAAAAGAATCAAGGTACTGAAGTTATAGTTCAATTGGAAGCTTGCTCAATTGCCGAAAATGACCATGTTATAGACAATGTCTGTTTCAAACAGGCAGACAATGAGCTAGATGACTTGGATAATTATACATACAAGGCAGAAAGGCTTTCCATTCTGATTGTTGAAGATAATATTGAGCTCCTGACATTAGTAGGCAGAAAACTCAATGAAAAATACAATGTGTATATGGCATCCGGAGCTATCAAAGCATTGGATGCACTTAGAAGTACCCATGTAGATTTAATAGTTTCGGATATTATGATGGATGAAGGTGACGGTATGTTTCTTATAAAAGAGGTTATCTCCGATGTCCGTCTCAGACATTTACCTATGATTATTATCACAGCAAGACATTCAGACGAAGATAAACTAAAGGCTTTATCCATGGGAGTTGTGGCCTATTTGCAAAAACCGTTTCTGATTCGGGAACTCATATTGCTGATTGATTCTTTGACAAAAAATGCAGAGAGCCAGCGTCAGGCATTTATCCGGACTGTCGGCAAAATGATGGTAGACTTGGAGCCGGATCATCGGGAGGCATCACAGACAGCATACCAAAACGCATGTTTACGATATAGATTAACGGACCGTGAGAAGGATATTGTGAGTTGCTTGAATGAAGGTTTGTCGAATAAGCAGATTGCTGACCGGCTGTTTATCTCTGACAAGACGGTTGCCAAACATATACAGAATATTTTTGAAAAGGTTCAGGTTAATAACCGGGTTGAGTTGCTAAATAAGCTTGGATTGAGTATTAATTATAGTGATGCATAGTACGTCTTTTTTTTGCTTGGGAATTGTTTTTTATCTTTTTTGTACCGACCTGTGCTCTGCACAGCCATTTATTGATATAGTAAGTATTGCATATCGATATTATCCGGGTGTAGAATATCAGTATCAGACTGGTAAACTCAGAACAGAGGGGCTGACGTGTTCTTTAACTCTTCCTGTTGAATTCAAAAATAAAAATGCTTTGATTCTTGGTGGGACTTATGAACGGCTGGAGTTTAACCGTATAGAGCAGGATCAGCATGAGCATTTGAATAGCCTTAATTTACAAATCGGCTATTTGCATCATATAAAAAAAATTAAGAGTAAGCTGCTTATTCTGGCCATTCCAAAATTATCATCCGATAGAGTGAAATTGCGACAGTCAGCTTTTCAGCAAGCTGTTCTTGGGGTATATTCATATCAAAGGAATAAAGAGCTTGCCTATAAGCTGGGATTTTATTACTCTAAAGAGTTTTTCGGCAATTTTTACATGCCACTAGTTGGACTTGAATGGAGACCTCATCCTAAATTTTGGATTTACGGTCTTTTTCCGGCAAATGCTACCATAGAATATAAGTTTACTAATAATGTATATACTGGCATTGCTTATTCGAATTTTACACAAAGCTATCGAGTCTTAGGCACAGAGTTATTCGTCAGAAATGGGGACCCGTTTTGGGGAAATATGCATTTTCGGTGTTTTTTAAATTATTATTACAGAAAATATTGGGTGGTTTTTACAGAAATTGGTTATACTCTTTTTAGAAGTTATGATCTTTACAAAGTGAATAATGATAAAATAATCGCTGAACATTTTTTTCAACCTGCGAGGAACGGAACTTTTTTCACTTTAGGCATAGCATTTAGGGTAAGAGTTGATGGGTAAATTATTTATAAATAGATATTTAATATTGTGTACGTATCTAAATAGTTAAATTTAAGTATTGATTTTTTCTCGCTAGAATGAGTTTTTTGCCTCAGGTTTTACAACTGTGATTGGTTTGGAACAACACTTGTCTGACTTGTTATATTTTTAATGTTTTACATATGAATCGATTTTTTAAATGGCTTTCTTTTTGGTATTTGCTTGGTTGTCTGGCGGCCTGCAATACAACACAAAGACTTACCTCTGAGCTATTATGTCATCAGAAAAATGCCAATGAACGTTATCTGTGCTTTAAACCACTTGTTACGCAAAGGTATGATCAATACAATATGCCAACTGGTGTGTTTCAAACCAGCTGGACGGAGTGTCCACAGCTGACGGCCTGCGAGATAGAGAAGATGGTAGGAAACAAGTGCTTTGTAAAGGTGGATGATCTGGACGAAACAGCTATACTGAAAGGTCATATCCGGTATTCGCAATCAACTGCTTTGCTGGATTTGGATAAGTTCTATAATGAAAATAAGGCATATAAAGTAAAATCTGAAGAGGCCATTCTGGGCAATGGCGCGGGCTATGAAGGAGACAGAGAGCTGCAACGGCAGTGGTTTGAAGCTGCCAGAAAAAAATCGCTGCTTGGCTATGACGATCTGACCCGCCCCTGTGTGCCCAAAGAGCAGATATTCAAAAACTCCAAAGATGAATGGTATGAAATAGCCCGCGACAGCAAATACGGCTGCGGTACGGAAAATCTCAGAACAGCAGGCGTATGTACGGAGTCGGAAGTGTTTCAGGAGCTATGCACTTCCGGTATGGAAGATTTTAAATATCCTGTAGATTGTCTGAGCGGCTATGATGTCATCAATGGCCTGCCCGGGCGTGAAGTGTATCTGAAAGCAAGGATTTGCAGCTACGATCCGGCCAAGGAGTATACGCTTCAGCTTACCCACGAAAATATTTACACCGGCAAGAAAACAGATATCGGTGGTCCGGTCAGGATCGGCTATAATGCCAATTTTACGCATATAAAGAAAAGAGAGCCGGCCAGCAGGCCCGATTCGCCGACTACTGCGGTCTTTACGATACAAGTTTTTGTCAATCACCCCACGCACGTGCCGGGCGACAGCAAAACGGCGACCATCAAGGCCTTCCTGAAAGAGAAGGGAGCAAGCGCCAGTCTGGCAGTCGGGCATATTGAAGTGGCTGATTTCTATGAATACAACGGTACGAAGTATAAAAAAAGGGAGTTTAACATCTATGTGGCAAGCAATCCGCAGGCAGCATCCTCGGATATAAGGACCTACTCGACCCATTATGGCAATTTTGAAAAATATTTTCAAAAAGCATATACCGATGAAGCGCATGTAGTGGGCAATTTCAGAACCATATACCTGCCGGACTACCTCATTGATGCAGCCGGAAACGCAGTGTTGCTTGAACAGGATTTTAGATTCGTCAGCGATACCGTTGATTTTTTTATAAGATGGAATAACGCGGTGCACCAATGGAGAAGACGCTGTCTGCAATATTTTTATCTGAGTAAAAATAATCAGCTTGCTGGTACTACATTAGGAAGCCTCTTAGAGCTTTATAGAAAAAGAAGATCATATGATAATACAGCAATATTAAGTGTTGTAAAAACGAACAAGCTTTATAGCTACGAATCGGGTTCCAATATATTAAAGGATGTATCCTTCGATTTTTTGTTTGAACAAAAGTCAAAAACCTATTACCAGCTTAATCTGGAGTATTTTACTTCCGGATTACAGGGGGAGGAAAACAGCTTTGTATTCGGGCTGACCAATGGTGAATTGCAGGAAGATGTATTTGTCCCGATGTCTATCATATTTTTGGATCCCATACATGCCAGATACGGAAGCACGGCCACACAGACGGCTATCAAGGTCGGGCTGCATGAGCTGGCGCATGCCTGGAACTTCAGGGGAATGATAGGTTCTACAGGGCGTCCTTGCGATAAGCATAATGAGTATGTATATGGGGAAGGAGCAAGACGCTGCATGTTTCAGTGTCCGCACAATCCCGAGTCCTTGTATAATATGTCTTTCTCTAAGGGGATTGTACAACGATTGCTTAAAGTAATGGCTATAACTTTTTAATGCTATGAACACACTATATTACCATTTAGTAACTTTAGCGCTTATCGGCCTATCGCTGGCGGGTAGCGCGCAGCAAGCCATACAGATAGATTTGCTGAGTAAGAAACGATTTGAGCAGGGCGAGCCTATCATCCTGTATATTCAGATTTGCAACAATACAGACTCTGTGATCGGGTTGTGTCAGGAGTGGTCCGGCTTCTCTGTTTACTCCATTACTCATTCACTGCCGGGAGATTCCTTATGGCATGATCCAATTACCGGTAAGTTTATACGGGAAGTGTATTCGCATACGATCACCCCAAAGACTGACGGAGTCTTTGAGGTACGCAACCGTACCTGTCCGGCCAACAGCAACCTTTCCTTAATGATCGAGCCGGGCAAAAAACTATATTATCCTATGGTTATTAGTGAGTGCCCTATGATCAATAATGATGCATGTAAAGGTAGATATGACTATCTGTTACCTATAGGATACTACCGCTTGGACGCAAACTTTTCGTTCTCTAATGGGAAGCTATTCAGAGGAAATTTTTTCTTTGAGATTGAGAAGTCCTCACCTGATCTACAAAAGAAAATCGAGAATTTTGGAAAATTATCACAAAACTATTATTCATCACATATTCAAAAATCCGATCAATATAAGGATAAGGCTTATGATCCAGTCATCAGCGATCCTCTGTATCATTATATATTGGAAAGTGAAGATGATGTTATGACTACTAAGGCTTTATTGCGGATTTCAAATTTTTATGGTCGTAATGAGTGGTTACTTTTTTGGTATTTCCGGGTACTGGAGAAGGCAGATGATTTGCTACTTTATTATCTACTCAACGAATTTGTGGGCAAAGATTTTTTTCTCTACAAGGACAAAGAGGAGGTACTGAGGATCTATGACCGGCTGCTCCAGAGCCTCAAAAAGCGGGATCGTGTTTTTTCGGAATACCTGCTGGAGCGGCTGTGGGCCAGGCTGCACTATGCTGAAAATGAACGATACCGCCAGAAGCCCTTTTCTATACGGGACTCGGACCTGGAAGGATTGAAAATATATTCGGTCAAGAAGAAATAGCCCCGGTATACCATAGATTGGGATAAACTATCTGAAAGCATAATCATCAGTATGAACATTTTTAATCATCTGTTACGTAGTGGGTTTTGTATGGCCTTTTCGCTGGCCGTGGCAGCGCAGGAGCCTGTGCAGATACAGCTTAGCGGCAAAAAGGAATATGAGCAGGGAGAGCCGCTGTTTATTCATTTCAGCATATACAACAATACGGACTCTGTGATCGGTCTGTGCCGTAGGCCCAATGTGAGGGTCTATTCACTCACGTATTTGCTGCCCGGTGATTTGTTACGGCATGATGAGATCACAGGCGAAATCATTCCGGAAGGAGGCATTTATTGCGATTATATACCGCCTAAGTATGAAGTCTACAAGCGTGGACCCAAAGGGTGCTCTGCCGGCGACCATACGGCGCTGATGATCGAGCCGGGCAAGACGCTGCACTATTCTATGCTGATCAATGAATGTACAGATACTGAAAACTATTTTTGCAAGGGCCAGTACAGGCACCTGCTGCCCAGGGGAGACTATCAGTTTGATGTGGAGTTTGTCTTTACAAACGGGCTGGTATATGCCGGTTTCCATGATTTCGGGATTGCCGCACCCTCACCGGCTTTCCGTGACAAGCTAAGGGACTTCGGGGTATTGTTTGAAGCCTATTATTGGTCGGACGGGAAAGAGGTGGATCTCAGCAAAAGATATGATCCGGCACTTAGTAACCCGCTGTTTGACTACGTTCTGAACAGCAGTGACAGCCTAATGGCATCCAAAGCCCTGATACAGCTCTCGGATCATTGCGGGCGTAACGAATGGCTGCTGTTCTGGTATTTCAGCCTGCTGAAAAAGGCGGATGAAAAGACGCTCTGGTATCTGCTCAACGAGGTGGTTGACAAAGAATATTTTCCATACGGTGATAAAACAGGCATGCTGAGGATGTACGACCGGCTGCTTCGGGAACTGAAAAGCCACAGACGTGTGTACTCTGTCTATCTGCTGGAGCGTTTGCAGGCCAGGTTGCGCTATACAGACGGCAACAGACTGCGCCGGGACCGGGAGCCGCTTCCTCTGGAAGAAGCAGATCTGAAAAAGCTTAAAATCTATTCAAAAAAGAAATAATATATGCTATGAATATGCGGTCGTCTTTTTTAGCCAGTATACTGTTGGTCGTGCTGTGTTCGTCCGGTGTTTTGTCCAGGGACAGGTATTACGATATCCTGATCGATATTCCATTAGATAAGAAGAAAATATCTCATGGTGAGCCGGTGATCATCCCCCTGAGAATCACCAGTGCAACAGGAGAGCTGGTGGGCTTGTGCAATATGTCAACCTATTCGGTCTTTTCAGAAACACATTCCAGAGCAGGAGACTCTCTCTGGCATAACCCGGAAACCGGAACGTTTCTGAGAAACAATCGCTGCTACCCGCCCTACAGGCGGGAAGGTGTACATCGGGTACAGCCCCTGATCTGCAAGGAGCTCAGCCGGGAGGCCCTGATGTTTGATTACGTGTTGAATCTGCCGGTGCTGCTCAGCGACTGCCCGGGATACGACAATATCGAGTGTCAGGGGCGGTATGGCTTTTTGCTGCCGGTAGGCAGGTATCGGTTTACGGCCAATCTGGTGTTCACAAACGGAGAAGTGTTTGACGTACTTTACGATTTTGAGATTGTGAAGAGCGATGCGGGTTTCAAAGCAACTATTCAAGAGTTTGCAGAACGTTACGATCAATTTTATGCCGACGCAGTTTGTGTGCCTTACGGCAGCTCGATTTCCCGCAGAACATACGACCCGGAAGCGATCGACCCTTTTTTTCGCTATGTAGCGGAAGTCGGCGATTATATCCTGACCGCCAAAAGCCTGATTCAGATGGTTCCATACATTACCAGAAACGAGTGGTTTATGCGATCAACCTTTGATCTGCTAGAGCAGGCGGATGAGTGGAGCCTGTATTATTTTATCAACCAGTTTGCTGCCAGTGACGTGCTGTTCCGGAGGGACAAGGAGGAAGTGCTGAAAAGCTGTGACCTGCTCCTGATGAGCCTTAAAAATCTCCCCGTCAAATATTCCGCGTATCTGCTCAATCGTCTCGGAGCCAAAGTGCGCTATGTGGAAATGGATTGCTGTGGAAGATCATGGGAGGCCTTTACTGTGACGGTAGATGATCTGAAATCGTTACAAGTTTATTCAGACATGCAATAGAAAGGTCTTGGTCAGAAATTACTTTTTAGTTTATTTGGTGACTATTTAGTCATTTTTATATATTGATTTTTAGATACATAAAAGTTATGAGAGTTTTTTTATTTGTTTCATTGATTATTCTATCAGTCGGGAAAAGTATGGCCGGTTCGGAGCCGATCCGGAAAGTGGCGCAGCTTATTGAGGCCAATGAATGGCATCTGCTTCGGGGATATTTTGAGGACCCCCAGCAGTACGAGGAGTTTCTCGGCCATTTTAGTGTAGGTTATAAGAAACTGTCGTACCGGAACCCTTCCAGCCATTTGCTGGTAAAGGGTTATAAAATAGTCCGTATCTACGATGATGCTATTGAATTGAAAGAGCCCGGCAAATCCGAAGTAATTCGCATTCGCTTCTCTTTTGCGGAACAGGGAGGAAGACCTCTGATAACATACTATACCGTAGAAACACAGGGCGGTCAGCACATGCGAATGAATGGTGGCAATGCTTCCTATGTCATGTTGCCGGCTCACGGCCGTGACCATCCGAAATACTATGCCTCTTACCTGGATTATTACCTGCAAAACAGCGCTACATTCGTCCCGGAGAGGAACGTTGAATTCCGGCAGATCAATTTTGACAATCTTAATGTTACGCTTCGCTGGTGTGAGAAAATACTAGGTATACAAGTCTGTGGCAACAAGACGCAGACGCTGGAGTTCGGCCCTGTGATCTCCAAAGCGGATGCACCGGGCAACGAAGACTTTTTCCGACAGATCACGGATCTGACAGCTTTTTCGCAGAGCTTTGCCCAAACAGACTATCTTGAGAACGATTATATTCAGACCGCTGTCATTGTCGATAAAGGGCTCAGGCAGCTCGTTTTTATGCGTGAGGGACTGCTGCCCTGGCATTATGGTTCGGCTCCGGGCGAATATGAATTTCAGCGGCCGCAAGCTATAAAGGAAATAGGTGGTTTTCTGTATGTGCTGGATCTGGGCTATATGAAACCCTCTGTCGTTGTATTGAAGTTGAGCCATACACCGGATGGCAATTTTCAGGTACAGCATATTGGTACGCTGGATGAATCGTCAGGAGTTAATCTCACTGAGCCGACCGATATCGGGGGATTTACGGCCACAGGCTCAAACAAGCTGCTGGTATCGGACCGCAACGGTATTCATGTGCTTGGTATGGATAAGCTGAACGGTATGCCTGTTGTGCCGCTTGCATACAGGGCGTTTTACAGTGTCCGTGATCCGCTGGATCTTGATTATTACTATAGCCTGATGTCAGTAAACCGGCTGGATGCTTCTGAACATGCGGAAAACGCTGTATTGATTACCGCAGATAACAAAATAGTTTCTTTGCCGCTGTATGAGCTGGATCCGGCCAATACCAATCCATATCTTACCGGCAACTTTGTCAGTCAGCTTTCACGTGATTATCTGTTTACCAATCTGGCCTATATGGTAAGTGAGGAAAAATGGTACCTTACCGATTACTATGGTACGCTGCACAATTTGTCCAAAAACGGGCGCTATATAGGGTATGGCTGCAAAGAAGGTACCGATGAGTGGAACAACGAGTTGTATGAACCTATAGGTATTACGCCCAATACAATTACCGATCCTGTCAATCCCTTCCGTTACCGTTTTATTATAGCCAACAAATGGGATGAGACCACCGGCTTCAAAATCTTTGCACCGGGGCTGAGCATCACTGATGCCCGGGTCTTTGAAGAGATGGATGAGGGAACCTTGCATGTTACCTTTACGACCAGCGGTACCTGGCAGGCGGTAGAGCATGCTACCGGGGTTACTTTTTCAGGTATAAAGATCAATGGTACGAACGTACATCCTTCTGTCTGGAATACGCAGATCGAGCCGGGCACACCCGGTCATCCGGGCGATGAGCTGTTGGCCTGGCCCAATGTGCTGGTACTTGATCCGCAGGAACAGCAGATCAGAAGAGGTTGGAATACAGCAGAGCTGCTTATTACCGTATTCAAAAGCACGGGCAATGAACTAGTCAGCAAAAAGCTGGACTTTTACTGGCTGCCTTCCGTCTATGTTCCTGCCGGAACCAGTCATGGTCAGGCCAAAATCAACGCCTATCCGGAGATTGACGGCAGTCTGGTAGATTTTATCTACAAACCCATTACCATCGGAAATCAGGGTTCTTTTTATTCGGATGATCATAAGGTGGTAGTAAGCGAAGAGGGCAGAGTCACCTTTCAGTCAGGTAGTACCTTTTATTCCAGAACCTCAGCGTCAACGGCCCTGGCCAATTTTATATTCTGGCCGGAATCAGTCTTCGAGCTGGAAGAAAATGCCCATCTGTGTGTCAGCTCGGGTTCCTCTCCGTCCTCAGAATACCATTTGCCGGAAATCAGTCAGGTATTGGGGCTGGATAATGACTATGTGCTGGGTACCAATCCGCCCGCGCTTCCGGAATATCAGAACGCTACCTGTGTGAGCCCTTGCTATTATTATGATGCCGCAGTACCGGAAGTACAGCTTTCGGTAGCGGTGGATTACGATTCCGGACCGGCTTTTTCAGTGACAGCCAATCCGGCGGGCACCAGCTATGCCAACCGGGTACGCTGGGAGGTGGAGAAATATTCGGGCGGAAGCTATATCAATAAGCAGACGGCGGTTGTGGAGGGGGCAGCATCGGTCGTGAACCTGAAAGCTCTGCTCAGTTATACCTTTGAGCCCTGCTCCGAATACAGGGTTACGCTTTCCATAGCCTGCAACGAAACCGGCTGGCTGGCTTCCGCCTCTCGGACTTTTACCACCGCTCCGGTAGTAGATGCCGGAGCGGATCTGCGCTTCTGTGCCAATGATGCCGATACGGTCCTTCCGGGTTTTTCACCGGCAGGCGGCATATGGAGCGGCAACGGAGTATCCTCATCCGGATTATTTGAAATAAACAGTGTCAGTCTCAATGTAGCGCATACACTTACCTATACCTACACGGATGTGCATGGCTGTATCCGGGCTGATAGCAGAGTGGTAAGGGTATATGCGGTGCCCAACCCTCCGGGTTTTTCGATTCCGGCAGACATTTGTGATAAAACACCTGTATTTCCGGTTGTTTTTAGTGGGTCAAACATTCTTCAAACACATTTTCGCCTTTATTCCCCTGATGATTCACTACTCAGTGGGATATCTTTCCCTATAACTTTTTTGGTGAATATTACTCCGGAAATGGCAGGAACCTATAAGGCGACCGCGACAATGAACGGCTGTACGAGCGCACCATCTTTCAGGACGATGGCTGTGCGACCTTTGCCGGAAGTTGATGCCGGTGATGCACAGGCGATCTGCCATACAGACTCTGTGCTAACACTGACCGGGCATAGTCCTTTGGGTGGTATATGGAGCGGTGATCATGTTACATCAGCCGGTGTATTTCAGAATACCGGGCTGGCTATCGGTACCTATCCGGTTGTGTATACCTATACGGACAGCTACGGATGCAGGGATTCGGTCGTAAAAGATGTAAGCGTAGGCCCGCTGGTGGATGCCGGGCCTGAGCAGGCATTTTGCAGTAATCAGTTTATTGAGGCACTTCTGTCCGGACAACCGGCAGGCGGCACCTGGTCCGGTGCTGATGTTGTATCCGGACATTCCTTTGATGTAAACAATGCCGGTACGGGAAGCCATGCCATCATCTATACGTATGAAGATACGACTGGCTGCGCTATTTCCGATACAACGTTTGCCATTGTGCGTGATGTGCAGCCCCATGCGGTGCCGGAGATACAGCAATCGGTCGTCTGTGAGGGCGAAGCGGTCGATATTGTGGCCTTCCCGGCCATAGAGGAGGCCGAGTATATCTGGGAGTTTCCTGGCCGGTCGATGCGTACTAAAGCCAATGCGATCAGCTTTGCAGCCAGCGAAGCGCTGGAGGGAGACATCTATGTTCGCACGGAAGTGGAAGGTTGCCAGGGCAGCAATGCTCCCTATATCAGTCTGGTGGTGCATGAGCGTCCCGGATCGCTGAGCATATCAGGACCTGCTACGGTTTGCAGGCAGGCCGGATCGCTGACATACAGTGTGCCGTTCACCAGCGGGTCCGTCTATCAGTGGATCGTTCCGGCAGGGGCTGTCCTGGTGAGTGGTCAGGGAAGCAACAGCATTGTCGTGCATATGGGCGATACCGAAGGAGTGATTTCTGTGACAGAAACCAATGCGGCTGGTTGTAAGGGGGAGCCGAACACCCTGCCAGTAGTATTTTATCCGACTCCGGAGGGGGCAACTATATATAATCCTGTTGAAATCGGCCGGTTGACTGCCTGCAATACCTATACCGGTCAGTTTAATACCGCTACCGGCTGCTTTGGCAATGACTACGATGCCGCCAAGGGGCATTCCAACGGAAAAATCAGCCCCGATGTATTCCTGCGCTTTGAGCTGGAATACGATTCGGATGTGGAAATATCTCTGTGCGGATCGTCCTTTGATACCTTTCTTCATTTGCTGGATGAGGCAGGCAACCGGCTCATGTCCAACGATGATCATAGTATCTGCGGAGCATCGTATCCTCAGTACCGGATGTCATACCTGCGCAGCAATCTGGTGAAAGGAACCTATGTGATTGTCTGCGAAGGATATTCCAATCTTGCGGGTTTGGTTGATATTCAGGTTAGAAACTATGCCCAGCGTCCCGGCGCTTCTCTTGCCAGCCCCATTGCGTTGGGAATACTGGAGCCCTGCCAGCTGGTAAGTAGCCGTACTGGTAATACACCGGAGCGTTGTTACGGAAACACCTATGCAGGCAGTGCCAATCAGGTCAGCGATGATGTGTTCTATTCCTTTATCCTCGCGCAGGCTGGTACCGTAGCCATATCCCTGTGCAAGTCAGATTTTCGTACCTGGCTCCATGTGCTGGATGCTTCGCACAATGTATTGAAATCCGGTTTGGAATATGGTCGTTTGTGTTCGGAAAACCGCAGCTCTGCGGAGCTGTCTTTAAGTGCCGGTACCTATTATATTGTTGCGGAGGGAGAAGGAACTGCTTCGGGCAATATAGATCTGGAGTTAATCCTTATTGATGGGAGCCGACCGGGATCTTCCATGGCCAATCCTATAGTAATAGGAGATCTGACACATTGCCGCAGCTACTCGGACAGACAGCGCAATACTTTTGATCAGTGTTTCGGAAATACGTATACTGACCAGTCGAGCCATGATGTGTTTTACAAATTTAGTCTTAGCGCTTCAAAGACCCTGCGTTTTTCGACCTGCACGTCTTCGCTGGATACCTATATCCATTTGCTGATGGCCAATGGTACACGAATCACCTACAACAACGACCACGGGAACTGTGAGCAGTCAACCGGCTCACTGATCAATACGACCAGTCTTGCTCCCGGCGATTACTATTTGGTGGTGGAAGGAAATGCTCTGAATACAGGGGAGTATGAGCTGGAAATATCAGATACGGATACCAATTGTCCGCAGGACTGTCAGCGGTTGTACAGCTCACAAACAGCTTTTCCCGAAAACCTGGGAAACTACGGCTCAAAGACAACCTATACAGGAGGTGGTACTTTTGAGGGAAGCTATCATGTACTGGGTGATATTGAGTTCAAAGATGGGCATTATACCCTGCGTCCGGGTACGGTATTTTATGTAGAGGGCGCTGCCAGCGGTACGAATGTGACAGGCAGTAGAATTACGGTAGGCAAAAACGCTACGTTGGAGCTTAATGGAGCAACTATTACCGCTGCCTGTGAAATCATGTGGTACGGCATTGAGCTGGATGTAAGGGATCCCGGAACGGAAGGAGTGGAGATATACAGCCACAACAATTCGGAAATCAGTAATGCCCAGTATGGTATTGTGGCTACTGTGCCTTCGAATCCGCTGGATCAGCCCCGGATGATTAGCGGAGTGCCATCGGACCGCTACCGTCTAAGAGTTTCCAATACCCGTTTTTATAACAATTACCAGCATATCTACCTGCCTCGTGCCCGGTCATACTATGCGAACAATACGATAAGTTCCAATAGCTTTGACTGTACCCCCGCAACCATGCTCTCACCCCGGACAGGCCAATACTCCTCTATGGGTGTATACTTCTGGACACATGTGGGCAGCGAATATCAGCAGTATGTTATTCGCAACAACGACATCAATCACTGCGGGCTGGGGATTGTGGTACAAAACAGCCCCGGTGATGAAAACTATCTGGTGGACATCAATGGCAATACCATAGAAAACTTTTATTATTCAGGTATACAGGGTCTGACCAATACCGGGGGATTACTGGTCAGAAACAATACAGTATATGTTAATGCGCTGTCTGCACAATCTCATAACTGGTCTCCGGCAGGTAATATATTCGGAATTGCCGTTTCAGGTGGTGTCGTTTCTGCAAATAACGTCATCGGAAACAATGTGGCAGCGGTGAATCATCAGAAATTCGGAATTCAGGCCATTAACGCTGTGCAGGTACAAGCCAATGAAATCGAACGGGTGAAGTACGGTCTGTTTGTCAACTATGACAACATCGGAGTGGAACGAAACCGGGTACAGAATGCGGAAACTGGTCTGAGTCTGTTTAACAATGTGGATTATACCTACAATGTCAGCTGCAATACCTTTATCAATACGCAGCTGGATAATACCACTGGTATTGAAATACGTACGGCCAGTCCTGTTACTGCGCTGGGTTCAGCCTCGCAGGGCGGAGCCAATGCTTTTTCCGGTATAAGTACCGCAGTGGCCAATAATGGTCTGGCTACGGGCTTTACCTATTACCGGTATTCGATAGCCGAAGAACATGTATCGGCTATAGGCGGGGCTACCGGTGGCAGCGTGGCTACTGTTGCTACTGGTCTGACGAGGGCAGACCTGTGCTCAGCGCCTGCATCCCGACAGGCTCCGGCCGGTCCGGATTATCAGCCTGCGCTTACCTTATCCGAGCTGTCCGCAGCGGAAAGCAATGAGCTGCTCCGGGAAGTGCATAAAGCATTTGCACGGGGAGACTATGCCTCTTTTCAAATCATACTGAATGAGCTGAGCGTCCGGGAGCTTAACCCTGATCAGCTTGGGCAAAAAGAGTATTTCGAGGTGATTGGCAGAATCAATAATCTGAGCAGCTCTGCATCATATCGCTTTACTGCTTCGGATAGTCTGGTGCTGGACCGGCTGGCCAGCTCAGGAATGAGCATTGCCTGGGAAGCCTGTCATATGCTCAAGCTGTATAATCTCAGCTGCTCATGCTCGGATTCAACAGTTGCTATTGTTTCAGAAAGCTCAGTCACCGATGCACCGGGCTATGCTTTCCTTGCGCAGAATACACCCAATCCGGCAGTCGATGAGTCAATGATCAGCTTCTTTGTTCCGCATACGGTACAAGAGGCGTATCTGGAAATCAATGAGCTGCACAGAGGAGCATCGCTGGAAAAACATCAGATACCAGGCCGGGGTAACGGGCAGCTGAGTATTCGTCTTGCCGGCTATCCTGCCGGTGTCTATGTGTATACTCTTTATCTGGACGGAAAACCGTTTGATAAAAAGAAAATGGTCATTATCAGGTAGTCATTTTAGTTTTTACATTTTTTTTACAATAATCAATTTTTATATCATGTTTAGAAAGATCGTTTTACATTGGCTGATAGCTCTGGTTCTGTCAGGAATATCCGTCGGTCATGCTCAGAATGTGTCGGATGAGGCACCTCTTAAAAATCAGCTGAACACTGTTGTAACGGAACAGGGCAGGGGTTTGCTGGACACCAGAACATTGTATTCTGTAAGCGGCGCCGGGTTCAGTTCCTGGAATCTCAACGGCTGGCATACGGACAGTGGTACAGGTATTACAACGGAGGCATATAAGGCAAACGCCCTATTACGGGCAACGAGTCCGTTTTTATCTCTTCCGCCAATTGCTTCGGATGAAGTGCTCAGGTTAAGCATGGATGAATATTTTTCATTGGAATCCGATTATGATTTCGGACAGGTACTGATTTCGGCAGACAGCGGAGCAAGCTGGCGGGTAGTGCAGAGAAATACCGGAAAGACCGATCCCCGGACAAACTATATGAACATCAGCGGCTATGCGGGCAAAACCATTCAGTTTGCATTGGAGCTGAGTTCAGACGCTTCCTTTGAAAGCACTGGCTGGACCATATCTGGTATGGAGCTCGAGCAGGGAAAAGTAATTACCACGCTGCTTCCTGTACCGGGATACCAACCAACCGCAGGAGCGAACAGCCGTATTCAATCCGGTCTCAAAACCCTTGAGATTACAGCCGTTCACGATGATAATTTTCCAGAAGCCGTGTTTGTGGATTTTGTCTACAATGTAGACGGAGAATTTGAATCCGGCTTGTCGATAAATGATCTGATCGTTCATGAAAACGGAAGTGAGCAGCTGGGCTGTCTTCGTTTGTGGGGCCCACAGGATATAGAAAGAGCAGTGGATGTCGTGATCCTGATGGATAACAGCGGGAGCATGGGCGATGAGCAGGCAGCGGTGCTTGCTAATATCGAAGATTTTGTAGACAATCTGTCGGCTTCCGGCAGAGATAGCCGTTTTGCTCTGGTACGTTTCGGGCAAAGCAGCAGTCCCATCGAGAAAATTGAAGCGGTAGATGCGCTGGTTTATCCGGTAAGCTATTTTACCGGTGATGTCAATGTATTCAAAACTATTCTTTTGCGCAACAATACCAGCGGTTCGATAGAAAGAGGATACGAAGCGCTGTCACTGGCAGCCGGAGACTTAAGTTTCAGGCCCAATGCCGATAAGGTATTTATCCTGATTACCGATGAAAACGCTACCGGTTCCAATCTGGGACCAACCACCAGAGAGCAGGTAATCAGTCAGCTCAATGCCGGACAAATCAGGGTGTATTCCATGATTCCGTCCAGTACGGCTTACGATGCGACCTATGGAGAAGTAAGTACCCGGACCAATGGAAAACGCTATAATATCCTCGCATCTATGGATGATATACTCACGGAAATAGGCAGCTCGATTTCCAATAAATATACATTGAGGTATTGCCCTAGTGATACAGCACGTGATGGGTTAATAAGAAATGTTAGGATTGCATTGAAAGAAGATACGGAAGTAAAAGATACTGGCCACTATACTCCGGAAGTCGACAAAGCATATATAACCCGTGTGCCTGGTACAGCCTTGCTGGATTATACAGCGGTTCCTGCATCTGCCAGCCTGAGACTGGAAGTAGTGGTCGATGATCCCTCAGCGCCTTTTGCGAGCAATGTCGATATTTACATAGCGGAGCTTAATGGTACTACCTTTACCAGATACACCATGAGTCCGGATTTGCTTAGTCCGGAGACACAGCGAGTCTATTTCTTCGAAGTTCCTGCTATACAGGTCTTCCATCCGGGTTTTAAATACTATGTAGTAGCGGATTATGCCAATGGAGATCTGCTGAAGACTCCGAGCAGGGAAGAAGACTTTTTTGCCTGGACAGTGGCGGTACTTCCCAATGAGCCGCCTGAAATTGATGTACTCAGCAATTTACTTTCACCTCAATGTGCCAATTATACGCTGCAATTTACCGTCTCCGATCTGACGATCGAAGTCGTGGATATAGCAGTCTATTATCGTCCGGCCGGTTCTCCTGCCGTATTTCATAAAGTGTCTGTAGGACCGATCAGTAATACGAATGTGTATTCCGTAACTGTCCCAGCTTCCTACATGAGTGAGCAGGGGCTGGAAGTATATATAACTGCCGCAGACAATTTCGGAGCATTGGGACATTGGGGCACGGCATCAGAACCCAGGCTGATCAGTACAGCCGTACCGTATGTACCGTCTTCGGTGATTATGCCTCTGCATTTTGTTAATTTACAGTTCCGGTGTGATTATCTCAAGGCCACTGATGAAGTCAGGGTTTATTACATCGATCAGTGCGGGTTTAGCAAGCTGGGAGGCAGTACCGTGGTAGGTACCAGCCCGCTCAACTTTACCGTACCGGTATCTGGACATGATGGAGGACCGGTAAAAAACGGTTTTGAAGAAGGAGAAACCATTGTCATCAAGGTAATCCGGGACGGGGTAGACTATACATTGCCTGTCGATGATGTGACCTTTGAAATGCTGGCAGTGTTTACAGGTGGGAAAACACTCAGCGGACGTTCGCTTGCCGATATTGGCGTATTGCTGGTGCGTTCTGACAGCAATATGGATATAGAACATGAAGACCTGACACCTTCTCTGACAGATAATACGGACTTTGGCGCTGTCAGCTCTCCTGTATCGCACACTTTCCGTTTGCGAAATACGGGTTGTGACAGCCTGGATATCCGGGATATTGTAGTATCAGATGAAGACAACTTTTCTGTAGTGCTGCCAACGGTAACCCGAATAGCTCCGAATGATCAGGTTGATTTTTCCATAAACTATCAGGCAGGAGAGGATGCAGAAGCCATTGTGCAGGTTTTCACCAACGGAGTACTTTCTCCTTATCGCTTCGCCATACAGGGTCAGGTAGCGTCAGGCAGTGTGATCGGGCTAAATGTATTTCCCAATCCGGCTGAGGTATGGGGGACGAATGTCGCTATGGACCTTCCGCAAAACGGTATTACCACGATTGCTGTCTATGATCTGATCGGTACCTTGAAGCTAACAGTGTACAACGGGTATCTGATCGGATATCAGAATCAGTACATAGGCACTTCGGTGCTGGCGCCCGGAACCTACATCGTAAGGGTGACAACTGATTACGGCATATCGGAAAGTGCCCAGTTTATCGTACCTTAGTAGCACTTGTTAACTGCTTCAAGGGGTTACTTTTGCCCCTTGAAGCAGATATATTGTTTTGTCGCCGGGGCGAACTTTTAATGAATCAGCTAAAAAATAAGATACAATGATGATCCGATTTTTATTTTCCGCTTTACTGCTTTTCGTATCTGTATGGAGCAGAGGGCAGGCTATATCAGCGCATCAGGGCGATTCGCTCATTATGGTCGTTCTGTACCAGGCTACTTCAGGCAGTGAATGGAAGAACCGGGACAACTGGCTGAGTGATCAGCCTCTGAGCAGCTGGTACGGGATAACATTGGGACGTACCGGAAGAGTAGAGGCGCTGGAACTGAAATCCAACAATCTCAGAGGTGAGCTTCCGGCCGCCCTGTCTCAGCTGGATTCATTGAAAAAGTTGAACCTTAGCAATAATAATCTCTATGGACGTGTGCCTGAAATACACCGGATCAAAGGGATCGGGGAAATGATCCCGCACGAGGAGGAAATATTTCTGTACAATGATTATACCCTAAAGGATATTCGTGAAAATGCATCGGCTTTTGCGATGTACAAAGCCGATGTCCTGTATTTTGCGTATGCCTATTCAGGGCTGAGAATACAGAACTGGTTTGGCCCGGAGCAATACCTTCGGGTCGAGGAAAGTCAGCCGTTTACCATCGATCTTTCTTTTTACCGGGGCGGTAATGATGTCCATTATCGCTGGTTGCTCAATGGCCAGCTTTTTACAGAAACTACTGAACCGGTATTGACGCTGGAACATTTTGATCCGGGCCAGCATAGCGGAGAATGGTTTTGTCAGCCTTATTTCAAGGACCATCCCCAGCGTTGGCAGCGGTTTTCGCTGATTTATGTGCAGGGTATGACCAATGGCAGGCCAAGTGTACAATGGCTGCGGGATGGCTTTTCGGAGCAGGACAGGTTGCTGCATTCTGCTACGCAGATCAGAAAAGCGGGACAGGCTTTTTCTAATATAGAGCTGCGACCCACTGATGATTTTCCTGTACACCGGCTAAAATTCCGTATCCGGCAGTATCCCAAACACATGCAGATCCGTATTGGCTGCGGCACGCTTCAAAGCTCGGAAGCCAACAGAGATTTGTTTGTTCCTGTGGAGCTTACCGATGATATCTTTACCGGTTGTATCTTTTACAGTATACTGTGCCGGCGCAACGATACGCAATGGGTTGGCAGAGATTCTCTGGTCATAGAGGTATGTGATGATGATGGGGCTTGCATTACCCAGACCGCCTATTTTATTTCTCGGGAAGGTTTTGCTCCGGCAGCTCCTGATCCGGACCAGTTCGGATTCCGGCTGGACAGCGATGGAATACTGACCCTGCACTGGGACAGTATTGCCGGAGCAGACCGGCTGATTTTCCAAATGGAGCATGATTACAATGAGCAGGGCTGTCTTCCCGGTCCCGTTGTAGGTTCTGAGCAGAAAGAGGTGTCTGCGGAACTCAGAAGCAGCTCTTTTGACTACCTGTTTCGGCTTGACAAGCCAGGCGTGCAAAACGTACAACTGACAATACAGGCAGCCAATCAATACGGCACCAGCGAAGCAGCCAGATTGTCGTTCAGAATTCCTCTGGCAGCTACAGACTACGGTTTTAGCTATTCGTTTGCCGATGATAAAACGATCAAGCTGTCCATCGATGCATATACTCCTGAGTGTGCGGAAGGTCTGAGACTGTATCAGAAGACAGGAGAGCAGGAAGATTTTGAGATGATTACCACGGTGTGGGCAAACAGCTCTTTGTATCATCGTCTTGTAGATGCTGTACCCGGGCAGCACTACTCTTTTTATATCGGCCCTGTACCGCTCCGCTCTGATCGTGTGCTACAGGTAACCAGCGATACACTTCATGTATATGTTCCCGACAAAGCACCTGTTGTTAAGGGTAGTCTGCAATGGCTTTTTCAGAAGCGTCTCCGAAAGTATAAAAGCACGCTGGTCAGTGATGATAAAGATGTGATACTAAACTGGTCATTCCGTTCCCGGGCGTTTGAAGTAGAAGAAAACGGAGACACCCTGCTGTTGCACTTAAAAGAGCATGATTGGCCGGGTCGTGATACACTGTTCTTTTCGGTAGAAGACAGCGGTGGAAACAGGCTGGACACTTTTGCACTGATAGAGGTTACTGACTTCAATACCCCGCCGAGAATGTCGGTACAACCGGGAGCATTTCTGCGTTTTCCGATCAAGTCAGGAACCAAACACATGCTCGATCTGAAATGGTTTGTCGCTGATCAGGAAACCGCCAGAGAAAATATGATCTTCCTGGTCAGTAATACGGGACTTGCCCAAACCAGCCTGAGTGGACAGTTATTGGATATCTATATGCCCAATATAGATGCTACGGATACCACCGAGTTCTGGGTAATAGCCATCGATGAGGCGGATGCCAGGGATTCGATGCTGGTCAAAATTCTGTATAGTCCAAGAGAGAATAGTGCTCCCAAAATACTTGGTGAGGATATGATCAGGCAGGAGTATGGCAGGCTTCGTTCCCTCAGCAATCCTTATCCGCCTCTGGTCCTGAGAAATCATGCGAGTGATGATTCTCCGCTGGAGACACTGACATGGAGTATAAAGCCTCACTCGTACTATGTGAATTTAATCCCGGCTATGATTGATTTGATTATTGAAAACGATACCTTTTACATCAAACCAAAACCAGAGGCAAATTTTAATCTTCTCAATCCGGATATCAATAAACCGGCGGGAGCGAACGATTTTTCGTTTTATATACATGTAGAAGATATTGATGGTGCAAAAGATTCACTTTTAGTCTCTATTGCTTTAGGTAATGAAGCTCCTGAATTAAAAGAATTTCCCTATACTGATCTATACCCCGGAGATACTATCCGGTTTAATCCATTCGATTATCTGGTATTTGCTCCGCAAATCAATAAGGACAATGTTTCTTTTAAAGTGCTGAATCATGCAGGTTTTGCAACCACCATTGATGAATACAATCAGATTATGGTCACACACGGAGATTTTGTGTATTCAGGATCGAAGCAGCAGGACATTATATTTTTCGTGAGATATGGCGGGAGTGAACTCGATTATAGAATACCGCTCACGGTGCATGACAGAAGCAATAAGCCTCCGGTGCTAGAGGATATACCTGTGCAGTATCTTTTGGCTGAGGGCTTCTTTGCGCCTGTTGATCTGAAAAATTATGTATCGGATGATCATACGCCCCCGGCTCTGCTATTCTGGTATGTTTGGAACAATCAACTGGTCGATATTACCATTCGTAACGGAATTCTTTATCCTGATCTGGTAGAAGAATCCGGTCTGAGAACTGATACGATATGGCTGATTGTGGAAGATTTTAATTATAAAAGAGACAGTATCGAAGTGGTGTTTGTGAGAGAAGAAAACAGACCACCACGAATTCTTCCTATTCCCGAACAGATCATCACCACCGGAGAAGTATTTGAGGGAATATGGCTGGATGGATATATCTCGGATGATCATACACCGGTCAGCGATCTTATTCGCAAAATTGTGAATCCTTCCGGTCGGCTTGAAATTTCTCTTCAAACCACCTACCTGTCTGTTGTACTCAGAGACGAAAACTGGGAGGGAACGGATAGTGTACTTTGCATAGTAGAGGATGCCGGAGGTTTAAGGGATTCGGTCTGGATCCGTTATGCGGTTTCTCCCGTTGCCGGTAGCATATCCCATGACGTATGCAGACTGAGTGTTGCTCCCAACCCGACAGATGGTGTGCTACGAATCAGACCCTGTACAGAGCGCTTTGGTGACCGCTTCCGGATTCGCATATTGCAAGCGGACGGTTCGGTCGTGTATACTACCATGCACTCCGGTCAGCATGATGAAGTATGGTTGCAGCTCGGTCAGTTTGCGGACGGTCTGTACTACCTGATGCTGGATGAACCGGAATCGGGTTATAACCAGACAGAAAAGATCATTATCGCAAGGTAGCGTATTGAATTCGTAAGAAGTTTTTTAATAATCAATGTTATGCGGACAATTAGGAAAATTGTCTACAGAATCCTATTGCCTTTTTTGTGGCTATATGACCTTGCAGAGGCGCTTATTATTTGCCGGGTGAAGAAAAGACCTTTAAGTATCTGGTGTTTTCTGTATCCGGGTAAGAGAGAATGGGATAAGTAACAGTATATGGTTTTATGTACAAGTAGATTGTAACGAATAATCGAACATGGAAACAATGCTTATTGAAAAAATAGAATCGAATCGTAATGCTGATAATCAGTCAGCTAATAAATATTTATGTAGTGCATTAGAGCTGCATACCAATGAGAGAAAGTGGTTCGAAGATGACGATTATTTGAACCTGTTCAAATGTCTGAGTTCATTACTTGAAGGAAAAAAGCAAATCGACGAGCTAACGAATAAATTCGAAATACTTAATACTATGGTATCGGCAATGGCAACAGGCGATTTTTCGTGCAGAATAGATCTTCCCGGAATCAATACAATGTATGCAGGTATCGGAACATTACTCAATACCTTAGCGGACAAGTTGGAAAATGTGGTTGTAAAAAAAAGTTATTTGTATGAAAGTATCGAGTTGATCAGTGATGCCATCCTTGTTACAGACAATAAAGGTGTGATTATATTGGCAAATACTGAAGCGACAAAGCTGCTTAATCGCTCATTAGAGGATACGCTATTTTTACAAATAGCGAATGTTTTTGTAATACGGCGAGAATATGAAGCAACATCTTCTTGTTGGGAAACAAAAATAGATATGAAATTTGTACAACCGTATAACCAAAATCCGGTACCGGTAGAAGTAACTGCCAAAGAAATTAAGGATTCCAGGAGTGGAAAGGAGGGAATGATTTATCTTCTTAAATTGACAAACTTTGATAAATGAGACATGTTGAAGCCCGCTCATAACATCAAATGAATATCTTCTTAATAGAGAATGAATATCTTCTTAATCTTTTTTACTTAAAATGTAATGGGGCCTGATAAAGAGAACCTGTCTGTCTAGCAAGTTTGAAGTCCTCTTACTGAGTAAAACAGGTTCGAAATTTATCCAAGTGAATTGGTGGTCAAAATATCTTATAAAACAGACTTCGTAATCCGTTTTATAAGATAATATATGATTGTGCAATTAAATCTTCATGAGCAGGACCATTTCGTCTATGATGAGTTGAGTTACACGTAGTAAATACTGACTATAGCTGTCTTGGGGCTCTTTGGGATACATACCCTGTATAAAATCCATATTGGCTTTATCCGGTAGTTGATTATGTGCTATTTTGTTGCGAATAATCGTCAGAATATAAGCTTTCCGGACAATTTCCTCAAAACTCTTTAGTTGAGGATCATCCACCAGTTCTTCAAATTTCTTATAATCAATTATATGTTTTATATTCTCTGCATTGGCCAGCCTAAATTTGTCCAGCACACCATTAAAGATGTATTTTTTGAAGCTAGGATTATATTTCCCGGATTTTTTATCCTTCTGATCTAGTTTGGTAGTGTCACTGTCTCCCCAGCATTCCATAATATATTTTTCAAATTCTTGTATCGCTTTTAGCAAGCTAACTCTTCTTATCACTTCATAGGAAGTAGGCAGGAGTGTCAGCTCGTTTTCGAGCTCCTGAATACTCCATACTCTGTTGGGTTCATATGAGAACAAGGCTTTTACTTTATTGTCAAATAAGAAGCGTTTGAATTTTCCTAGGTCTTTTATTTTGACGGTAGGTTCATGTATTTGCTTCTGTATAAAGGGTACTGTTTTGTTGAGGACAAAGCTTTCATTATAAATATTTTCAAAATCATCGCCCGGAGCTCTTTCGCTTTGCTGCAAAGCTTGTTCGCCGTTTTGCATTCTTTCTTCTCTGGTCTGATAGATATCTTCTAATGTAAAATCTGCTTTTTGATCAAATATATCTTCAAAGAGTTTATCAGCGATGAGCTTTAGAAACAGATCTTGTGTGCGTATATCTTTTATTTTCAGATCCTGTTTTTTCTTTAGCAAAGCTTCTTGTTCTGACTTGGTGAGTCGTTTTTTATTCAGAATGACATCTTTGTTGCTCTGAAATTCTTCGTACAGGGAGGTATAGTCACGATCGAATGAATAAAACCGCTGCATGGGATAATCATTGTATGTATAGCGGTACCAGTTAGCAAACTTTTCCGGTGCATCTTCCAGTTTTACATCTTTTATATAGGTAGGCTTATTGTCAAAAAGCCCTCTAGGCAAAACAACAGGCTGAGCAAGCAATGAGCTAATCTGCTCTTTGGCAGGCCGGATGATAAAATGACGTTTATGGAAAATAATCCAGCAATCTTTTAGCGCTTTTTTTGCAAGATTAGGTTGGTTCTGACTGCTGGACACATTCTCCAGAAAATTGTTCAAAATCGCTTGCCGCATTTTCAGATATTCGAAGTAAAAGTCCTCAAATGTAGTTTGCTCGAAAGCCTTTTTTAACTTGTCTCCCCAATAGGGACCGGTATTGAAATCCCAGAACTGCCCGATCAGGCTCAGGGCTTCTTTGCGTTTCTGCTGGTAAAAAGCAAGGGTTTGTTGTAACTGACTATGATGGTATCCTTTCCATTGCTTTCTTGCGGTTTCCGGCATAAAACGTATCAGATCGCTGGCCAGCCAGGTTGCTTCCTTACCCATTTCCCGGTTGTTGAGAAGATACAAACGCTTATTTACCTTCTTGTCTTTTTGTTTTTCTTTCAGGAAGTCTTGTTTTTCAGTGATGACTTTTAGTTCATTTACAATAACCTCCCGGAGCTTTTTATAGTTTATGCTTGACTCCTCACCGCTTTTTTTGAGTTTGCGGGGCATACCTTGAAGTGATGAATCAGTGTGATGAGCATACTTTTCTATAGTATCAAGATGCCCGATTATTTTTTTTAGTAAATGTTCTTCAATCTCTTTCGGGGATGCCTTAGTGTAAAGTAATTCATAGAGGAGAGATGGAAGCTCTTTCAGACAAAGAATAGCTGTCGGCTCCTCATACCGGAGATCCATTTCTCCATTGATTTTTAGCATATCGGCTATCGCGGATTTTTGCTTTTTATCCTCGGTCCGGGGACTTTGCTTTAAATTACGTTCATTACGGATTTTAAAATTGATTTTGCTGTACCATTGTTTGCTACCATTAACCGCATTGTTCTGCATGTTAATAAAAACCGGAATATTGTTATTGTTAACATTGTAAGAAGGTCCCGGATATGCTTCCCAGCCTTGCAAATCGGTGTTTTTTACAAGAAATTCATTTTTTTGCGTAGTTACTTCGGATAGCTTGCCAAAGACTTTGATTTTTTCTTTGATCTTACGATCAGTAAGGTATTCGGTGCCTTCAATCGTTTTTTCACGCTGGTCGTGCGTATAAAATCCTGTATTGATCTGAAAACGCAGGCTTGGAAATTCGACAAACTCATCCAGATAGCGAAGCACAAAGTAGTTGAATTGATTTTCATATCGTTTGCGTATCACAGGGTGAGCCACCGTGGATTGAATCAGGGACTCTGTTTTGTTTCCTTCCTTAATGTATTCATTAATATCTTCCAGAAAATCAAGTTTTTGCGTGTTCGAAAAAACTTGATATAGTTCGTCCGGTACTTTGCTGAGGTAGTCCACAATTTGTACAAACAATGTTTCCCGGTCCAGATTTGTCGTTATGCGTTGTTTGATATCTTTAAAGGCCAGATGGGAAAACACCCATTGAGTAACCATGCTGCGCAGACTGTTGTTTTTGTCTGTTATTTCTTCTTCTGTTCTGTAGACAAATTTTTCCTTAAAACCACTTACCCGTGCACGCATATCCTCACCGGCTTTTCTTGATAAAAACATGCTGCACAGAAACAATAATCCGCTTCTTGAAAGGCATATCCCGTTTTCAGATGGTTCTTGCCTATTGTAAGCTGACTTATATTGATCTTTGACCAAAAACTTTTTGATATTCCCTTTATTGTCTTCTTTATCCGTATAGCGTAGATGCTTGAAGGCATCATTCATGACGGCATTTTCGATTGCTTCTGCATCGAGATTGACTTTTTTGCCCTCTTTTTTTTGTTTTTCGAGCGTATGCTTTTTGTGTTTGGTAAGTATTTGTAGTTCGTTTTGCAGGGTCCTTTTGAGAAGCCATCCGGTTTTGTCCGTTTTTATCCGATGTTTTCGTACATCCCGACAAACAAGAATGAACAGCTCATCCAGGAGCTGAAATAAATCATTCTGAACCGTAATCGGATCGTGATAGTAGTGTGTATAGAAGTTACGACAGTCATGGATAGTTGAAGTCAACAGATTGAAGTGTATTGTAAAGTAATCCCTTCTGCCTTTTTCCTTATCGGTCAGGTTACTGAACTTTTCGTGGTTTACCGGCAAAGCGAGATAATGTACAACCGGCAGATATTGTTTTAGAAAGTCTATCCCTTTTTCCCAATCATCATAAGCGATTAGATGGTTGTTTTTTGTAGAAAAAAATCTGTCAGCATTCTTTTCGCCAAATCTTGTATCGAATAGTTGTTTTACTTGGTCTATATTATCATCTGCCAGGTTCAAAAAACCGCCAAAGTAATGCTTGTCTGCATATAGATGATGATGATAGCTGATGCCCTTCCCGAGTCCGTTTGTTGCCGTCATAGAAAAGTTTTTAAAGAAATGTACAGTTAGAATTTGTATAAATATATACAGATTAAAGGGTTCTGTCCAGAACAGTTTTGCACAAGCTTTCAACATGTGGAATAAGAGAGGGAAGAGGCTCATAGGATATTTTCCAAAATAAAAATCAGTCGTAACCAAGGTTCCCGTTACGACTGAAAATTGTTAGTACCCATCAAACTGAGGTCTTTCACAACGCTCCGGTTTCTCGTACAACGACTACGATAGTTGTTAATACCCATCAAACTGAGGCCTTTCACAACTGCAGTTGTTGTTTCTTGATTCATATGTTGTTGTTAGTACCCATCAAACTGAGGCCTTTCACAACCCCCCTGTTTACATATGCATATGGAGCAATGTTGTTAGTACCCATCAAACTGAGGCCTTTCACAACTCACGTATCCGAGGTATGTTCAATACAATTGTTGTTAGTACCCATCAAACTGAGGCCTTTCACAACATTTGAACTAGAGACTTCATTGAGATTGGTGGTTGTTAGTACCCATCAAACTGAGGCCTTTCACAACAGGGATAATTGAGTACCATGATGATGATAAGTTGTTAGTACCCATCAAACTGAGGCCTTTCACAACTGGACGAAAATAATGGAGAAATAGAAATAAGGTTGTTAGTACCCATCAAACTGAGGCCTTTCACAACTTGTATCAAGTTTAACAGCTTTATATCTTAGTTGTTAGTACCCATCAAACTGAGGCCTTTCACAACAGCAAAACACCCCGCTCCACCGTGCGATTAGTTGTTAGTACCCATCAAACTGAGGCCTTTCACAACACATCATAGCGTAAGGTCTATGTTTTTAAAGCTTTATAGGTAATTTTGGATGCAAAAAATGAGTGTTTTTGTCTCCAGAAGGCTAAAAAGTTGCCGCTTTTTCAATTCTACTAACTACTTTTTAGAGGTTCCAATACAATGTTTAGCTAAATTCAACTTTTTACGACTTAAAGTTAGTAATATTTTAATTGTTTTATTTACGTTGCATCAGGCAGTCTTCATAATATAACACATGTAGTGCGTATATCATGATTGAATCCTATGGATTAGTGGACTCTCGGGAATCAATTTTGATCAGCGGGTGAAAGAAAAGTTTAACTTTCGAGTGGCACATAAATCTACAACAATAGATATGCATTTTTTGTCCTAAAAATCCCACTATTGATTCAGGGTGTCCTGTTGCCATAGATCTGCTTGTTTTCTTTAAAAAAAATACAACCGTAAGATAGTTGTATTTTTTCGCATTTTCAAGAAATAATCGGTCGCATATCGGTCGTATAGAATGGTAAAAAAGTTGATTTAGGTGGAATATACCGGTTCAAAATGGTTCAAACCGGTATATTGTTTTTATTTATAAAATATTGATAATCAGTAAAATGTGTGAATTTTTGAACCAAATGATTACCGCTTCTCAAGCTTCACCACGTTCTCCACATGATGGGTATGTGGAAACATATCGACCGGTTGAACAGCAGTTACTTTGTAAGCCGCATCCATTAGTGCAAGGTCCCTCGCCTGTGTGGCAGGATTGCAGCTGACGTATACAATCGTTTGGGGGGCAAGCCGCAGGATCGTATTGACTACATCTTCATGCATGCCGGCACGCGGGGGGTCCGTAATAATTACGTCCGGATGACCATGCTTTACCGCAAATTCATCCGTCAGCACATCTTTCATATCTCCGGCATAAAAGACCGTATTTTGGATTTCGTTGATTGCAGAATTTATCCGGGCATCTTCCACAGCCATTTCTACATATTCTATACCTACAACCATTTGAGCGCCGGATGCGACAAAATTGGCAATAGTACCAGTGCCTGTATATAAATCATAGACGATTTCATTACCGTGTAGCCCGGCAAAGTCCCTTGTGATTTTATACAGCTCATATGCCTGTTTCGAATTGGTCTGATAAAATGACTTAGGACCTATCCTGAATCGGCGGCCCTCCATTTCTTCCTCTATATAGGATTGACCTCTGTATGTTACCACCGACAGATCATGGAAAGTCTCATTTTTCTTCGGATTGTGGATATATAATAAGGAAGTTATCTGAGGAAAAGACGTAGCCAGATGATTCATTACCAGTTCGAGCCATTCGGGATGGTTTTCGAAAACCTGTACGATCACCATGGTTTCTCCGGTAGAAGTAGTTCGCACAATCAGATTACGAAGAAAACCAGTCTGTGCTACCAGATCAAAAAAAGTAATCCCGGTTTTTTTTGCAAAATCTCTTATTGATAAACGGATCTCATTGGACAACTCGTTTTGCAGGAAACAGTGCTCAATATCAATTATTTTATCAAAGCGTCCCGGTATATGGAACCCAAGAGCTCTTCTGTCGATCATGTCCGAAGCCTGGATCTCTTCACTGGTAAGCCAGCGTTTGTTCGAGAAGGTAAACTCAAGCTTATTTCTGTAGTATTGTGTCCCGGATGAGGACAGAATCGGAGATATATCCGGCAGCTCAAGTTTTCCAATGCGTTCAAGATTGTCTTTTACCTGCTTTTGCTTGTAATAGAGCTGGTGGGAGTATGCCAGATGCTGCCATTTACATCCGCCGCAAGTACCAAAGTGTTCACAGAACGGATCGGTTCTTTTATCAGAATACTGATGAAAAAAAACAGGCGTGGCTTCTGCAAAATTTTTCTTACTTTTGATTACTCTGACGTCAACAATATCACCGGGAACTACGTTGTCAACGAATATTACTTTTTCCTGATATCGTGCTACGGATTTGCCTTCGGCTGCAACATCCGTTATCAGAAGCTGTTCAATGGTCTGATTTTTTCTGCTCATGGAACATCAAAAATAATAAAATGCCATGAAACGGCGTTATATGAAAGTTATTTTATAAAATAAGGCATGTTGATCCGTATTTATACTTTTTTAGGATTTTTCTTCTTTATAATAAATGCCCATTCTACTCATATCGTCGGGGGAGAATTTAACCTGTCATGGAAAGGCAGGGGAGCAAATTATCTTCTCTCTCTCAATATGTATTATGATGAAATAAATGCAGATAAGAGCGTAAATCTAATAGCCCAGGCTATTACTGTGGTCATTTTTGAGAAAAGAACCAACGCATTTGTAAAAGAGGTATATATGACGCTCAACAGAAGCAATGTTTTTGTTGAATACAATAACCGCTATTGTGCGCGAGGTGATCTCCTGACCCGAATTTTGTATTATACTGCCGATATTTCCCTGCCGCCGGACGTCTACAACAACCCTGATGGATATTATGTGATTTATGATCTTTGCTGCCGCAATACCATTATCAGCAATATTGCAAATCCTACGGCCACCGGAATGATTTTCTATATGGAGTTTCCTGCAAGGCCTCAGGTAAACAGAAATTCATCTCCGAGATTCAGGCCGATTGAAGGAGAGTATTTTTGTGCGGATATTGAGCATACCTATGACTTTAGCGCTACCGACCCGGACGGAGACTCGCTGGTTTATTCACTTACACATCCGATCAAGGGAAATACCATCGGTAATAATATAACGCAGCAGCCTGGTCCCTATTTTTCAGTCGACTGGCTGCCTGGTTATGGTGTGAATAATATGATACCGGGCAATCCGAGGCTTACTATTGACAGACACACTGGCATGTTGAATGTCAGGCCTGATCCACGTACTGTCAATGGTGTTTTTGTAATGGCGGTCAAAGTGGATGAATATAGGCACGGAGAGAAAATCGGTTCCGTACACCGGGAGTTTCAGTTTAAAATAGTACAATGTGATATCAATTATGAGCCGCTGGTGCAGTTCAGGGAAGCGGAAGGAGCATATTTTACACCTGATGATACACTGATTGTTGAGTTTGCAGAAACCAAATGTCTGCAGTTTGAAATTTCGGATTCTTCTTCCTTATTTGATGGAGCAGAAATTATTCTCATAAAGACTTCCGGTACGTTGCCGGAAGATGTACTGACTACTCAGCCGGGCAGAGTGGCACTTAACCCGGATTTTCCTGTGGCGACCGGAGAAGCCTGTGTGGTAAACTGCAAAAGCATCGTGCTTGAACAGGATTCTATATTTGATTTTAAGGTAATAGTTTCCGATGACGGGTGTCCTGTTCCGTTGAGAGATACTGCAACTGTCAAAGTTTTGCTAAAAGGCAGAGTCAATAACAAGCCTGTAGCAGGAGTAGTTGGTAGTCAGTATTATCATATGATTGTCGGAGATACTGTTGATTTTATAGTTTATGGTACGGACAGTGATCCGGATGATCTGATAGGCCTCAGAATGGAAGGAAATGAATTGTTAATGAATACCTTCACCTTTGACCCGCAGAGAGGCAGGGATAGTATAAACGGATTAGTAAGAGGAGCAGCCCAATGCAACCTTCTCGGTAATACGCATACCTTATTTTTTACGGTAACTGATGAAAGCTGCTCGCCTTCCAAATCGGATATGGTACCAGTTGAAATTACAGTGGAAGATAAGCCTACGGCAATAGCCAGCTTTACACCTGTCAATCTGATTACTCCGAATGGAGATGGAAAGAATGATTATTTCTACCTGAAAGATTTGCCGGAAGGCAACTGTTCATACTACTTTACCAAAATAGAAATCTTTAATCGTTGGGGTGGGAAAGTATTTATCAGTAACGACCCCGCTTTTCGCTGGGAGGCCAGAGATACTCCTTCCGGCATGTATTATTACCGGATCAACCTCAATGAAGATGATATTTATGGTTGGATCAATGTGATAAAAGAGCGTGATTCCGTTATTGAAAAAGGATTTTAGCTGTCGGGATTATATTCCCTTATTTCCTCTTCCAGCTCAATATAGGCTTTCTGACAGCAGAGCGAAAGCTCATCAAGCAAGCCGGGTAGTGAAACAATGTTTTTCAGCTCTTTAGAGCACTGCTCAATCTGTTTGATAACAGGTTGCATTGAGTGAATGCCCATCATATATACAGTAGGTTTTAGTTTGTGCATTACTTTCCGAAATTCCGGCCAATTCTGATCTTGCCCGTAAGTAGTAAGCTGCTCAATAAACTCAGGCGTCTGTCTTAAAAAGATACCAATCATTTCCTTTATAAAACCCTCATTGCCGGCAGAAGCTTCGCGCAGATAGCTCAGATTTGTGACGCGTGTATAGGAGTCTTTCATAGTTTATGTAGTTTGGCATGCTGTGCTGTTGATTTCAAAATAACCAAAGCTACGGTCAGGTTCAGCACAACCTGATCGAATGGTTTTGATTATATACGGGGCAAAAAGAAATTGGTCTGTATTAGATTGGTCGGTTACCGTGGCAGGCGTGACAGCAAGATTGCTTTTAGCTGGATGTGGGAAAACTTTTTTTATTTCGGCAAATGTCAAAATAGTGTAATTGCATGATTTAATTAATGTTTCGATGACTTTTTTAAGAATTTCCAATACTATAATCTCCTCTGGTTATTCATTTTTTTAGTTGAAAACTATTCATAGGGTGCAATATACAGACAATACTGACTGAATCTGACTGGTTTCGTTTTTTAAAAGAATTTGTAAAATGATAAAAGTAAATGAAAACTGGTTTTTAAGTTTGAATTTAATGCTTTTCATTAAATGTTCATTAAAAAAGCGTGTTGTTTATATAAGCTGTTTAAAACATAGATATGTGAGCGTGTAGCATATATGTCATAAAAAGTAGTTTGGTGTATGATGCTGTCAGGGAGTATTGCTGTCCGGTACCCGATCATGCTTTTGGTCTGACTTTTGCTGTATATAGCAGTAATCTTCCGGCATTGTCATATAGCATAACTCATTTGAAGAAATTCAGCACTTTTGTGCTGAATATGTAGTTTAATAGGTGTGATCAGCAAGGGTATATCCGTTATGCTCTTGCTGAATTATTTCCGATAGATAAGAAAATATACCCATGAGAGATAACTACCTGTTTATTATATTGATGCTGCTTGTGTTTGCGGCTATCGATTTTTATGTATTTATGGGCATCCGTTCATTAATGCAGCACTCATCTGTCGTTTCAAGAAAGACAGTATATATACTATACTGGTGTTTTTCCATAGCTGTTCTGGCGACGCTTGCCTTGTATTTTTTGGGCAACGGACAGCACTGGTCAAGACTGGCCAAGAGTCTGCTTACGGGATTACAGCTTTTTAACTTTATTCCTAAGCTATTTTTGCTTGTTTTTATTTTATTAGATGATATACAAAGGGGAGTACGTTGGGTCGTTTCAAAGCTCACCGTGATTTCGGCTAATGCCCCTGCACTGCAGGATGTAAATATTCCGCGCTCGGAATTTCTGATTAAGACCGGAATTATAGTAGCAGCCATACCGCTCGTGTCAGTCTCCTATGGTATGATTACAGGAGCTCATGACTACAGAGTGCGGAAGGTAAAGCTGCCTCTTAAAAACCTGCCGTCTTCATTTCATGGTATGACAATCGCCCAGCTTTCGGATATACACTCCGGAAGTTTCTTTAGAAAGAAAGCAGTTTTGGGAGGAGTAGAAATGTTGCTGAAGGAGAAGCCCGATGCTATCTTTTTTACCGGAGATCTTGTAAATGAAAAAGCGGATGAGCTGAGAGATTATCTTGATATTTTCAGCAAAGTAAAAGCACCGCTGGGAGTATACTCGACACTGGGTAATCATGATTATGGCGAATATGTGCGCTGGTCCAGTGCATCTGCCAAAGCAGCCAATCTCCGTGATCTTAAGGAAGCTCATCGTATTATGGGCTGGAATCTGCTAAATAATCAGCATCATATGCTAAAACAGGGAGGGGACCAGCTGGCTATCGTAGGTGTGGAAAACTGGGGAGCAGGATCCGGCTGGCCGAAATATGGCAATCTTAAGCAGGCTTTGACAGGAACAGAAGAAGCATCTGCCAGACTGCTGCTGTCTCATGATCCGAGTCACTGGGATGCACAGATCAGACCAATGTTTCCTGAGGTTGATGTTACCTTTTCAGGTCATACGCATGGTTTTCAGTTTGGTATAGAAATCGGGGACTTCAAATGGAGCCCTGTACAGTATGTGTATAAGCAATGGGCGGGTTTGTATAAAGAAAATGAACAAATGCTTTATGTAAACAGAGGATTTGGATTTCTGGGATTCCCAGGAAGAATCGGTATGCCCCCGGAAATCACTATTTTTGAACTGGTGAAAGCATAACCGGAACATAAAAGATCAATCAAAAGCCCTGCATTTTTATTATTAATGCAGGGCTTTTATTTTAAGCATTTATGATTTCCCGTTCAAAAACATCAATCATTTCCTTATTAAAAGCTGGTATATCATCAGGTTGTCGACTCGTAACAAGTAGTCCGTCGGTTACAACTTCCCTGTTGATCCATTGAGCTCCGGCATTTATCATGTCAGTCCGGATAGCGGGATAAGATGTTAGCTGCTTTCCATGCGCATATCCGATTTCTGCCAATAGCCAGGGACCATGACAGATAGACGCAATGGGCTTGTTGTTAAACACAAAGTGTCTCACAAAATCCAGGGCAGCGTTGTTTACCCGAAGTTTGTCAGGATTCATTACACCTCCCGGCAGCAGAAGAGCGTCAAAATCATCAGGTTTTGCCTTCTCAAGCAAAAGGTCTGCTTCATACTCGCTCCCCCAGTCAGTAAAGTCCCAGGCCTTGATTTTTTCTTCGGGCGATACAATTACTATTGTTGCACCTGCTTCTTTCAGGGACTCAACCGGTTTGATGAGCTCAACCTCCTCAACTCCGTTGGTTACCAATACGGCAACTTTCACTCCTTCTAGTTTCTTCATACGCTCATTTCCTTTATCCAACAACATATGCCCGAAAACAAAAGTTGCCTGAACCGGTAGTGGTTCATAGTCAGATGCTCTGATTTTGCAGACTATTAAAATCCGCAAAGTTATAAAGACAAGCAGGAAGATTTGTTATCTTAGGGTTTCTCTTTTCAATAATGACCGACTTATCGGATATTTCTGAAGATTTGAAAAGAACAAAGAGAACCACCATAAAAGCAACTATTAATGAAAGTATATAAAGAAGAACCGGAGCGTACCGGGACTTTTTCTTCTCTGTTTCTGGATTATATTTCAGGTAGTGAAAAGGTTGCGGATTTCTATAAATGGAAGCCAAAACCGGAAGAAATCGGGAACGTAATCCGGCAGCGCAGGTTTTCTGCTGATCAGCGAACGATTCTGACAAATGTTCTTGAAGAGCAGTACAGGAATGTGGAACTTTCCGGAAAGCTGAGGCAAAATTTATCTTTGCTGAAAGAGGACAATACATATACCGTAACAACCGGACACCAGCTGAATCTTTGTACCGGTCCGCTGTTTTTTGTTTATAAGATTCTAAGCACGATCAATCTTGCAGAAGAGCTGGCTCAGCGGTATCCGGAATCAAACTTTGTACCGGTCTACTGGATGGCAACAGAAGATCATGACTTTGAAGAAATAAGTCATTTTAATCTGTTTGGAACTACGTATACCTGGCAGACCTCGCAAAAGGGGGCAGTAGGGCGCTTTTCGACAGAAGGAATTGGCGAATTGCTCAATCAGTTGCCCGAAAAGTTTGAAATACTGCTTTCTGCCTATCAGAAAGGCAAGACGCTAAGTCAGGCCACACGAATATTAGTCAATACACTTTTTGGCGACTATGGACTTGTTATTCTGGATCCTGACTCGGCAGAGCTAAAAAGAAGCTTTAAGGAAGTGCTGAGAAGCGAAATCAGAGATGGTAAAGTAGCTCAGGCCACCCATAAAACATCGCTGGAACTTGAAAAAAGAGGGTATTCATCTCAGGTTTATACAAGAGATATAAATGTGTTCATGCTGCTGGAAGACCGTAAGAGGCTGGAAAAACAGGAAAATGGCTATCAGATTTTGCCGGATCGGCCTATATCGTGGGATGAGCTGGACCAGATGCTGGATGAGCAACCGCAGCTTTTCAGTCCCAATGTGGTGCTAAGACCACTTTATCAGGAAACGGTTTTACCAAACCTCGTTTATATCGGTGGACCTGCTGAAATCGCGTACTGGCTGCAGCTGAAGGGCGCATTTCAGGAATGTGCTGTTCCTTTTCCGATGTTACTGCCTCGAAATTTCTTTATGGTTGTAAAGAAGAATTTTGCCCAGAAACTGGAGCAGTTTGGGATAGAGCCGGCAGAAATTTTTCAGCCGGAGAGAAGTCTCAAGGATAAATATCTGGAATCACAGACTGAGTCCGTCATATCTATTGAGAATGAAATCAGGCAACTGGACCAGTTGTTCGATCAGATTAGCAATGTGGCAGGTACTGTTGACAAATCACTGGAAGGCTTTGTGCAGTCAGAGAAGCAAAGAATGCTGAAACAGACAGAGAATATAGAGAAACGGATCAGAAAGGCGGAGGAACAAAAGCATGAAACAGTCCTTAAGCAGATAGAGTCAATCCGGAAAAAACTTTTTCCCGGTAATTCGCTTCAGGAAAGAGTAGAGAATTTATTCTCCTTTCAGGCAAATGATCCTGAGTTTATAAGAAAAATAAAGGACAACAGCCAGCCTTTTGATTTTCGTTTTACCATTTTATGGGAATCCTGAATGTATGAAGAAGAGCGAGCTCAGATCATTGTATCAGCAAAAGAGAATGGAGCTGGACCTGGAAGAGGTTAATAGAAGGAATCATCAGATCCGCGATCTTTTTTTTGCCAATTCAAGCCTTAATGAAGTTCGCTTTTTACATTCTTTTTTACCTGTAATATCCCGAAAAGAAGTCAATACCTGGCTGATAATTGATGAAATCTGGAAAAGATATCCTTCTGTAACCGTTGTTGTGCCTGTTTGTGATTTCGTTTCCGGTAGCTTGCGTAGCTGCTCACTTTTTCCGGATACGGTAATTCATAAGAATAAATGGGGAATCCCGGAACCGGAGCAGGAGAATATTCTTTCAGCCGGTGAGATTGATGTAGTGCTTGCTCCTTTGCTGGTAGCAGACCGGCAGGGCAACAGAGTAGGGTATGGCAAAGGGTTTTATGACAGATTTTTCGGGAAATGCAGGAAAGATGTCCGGAAGATCGGACTTTCTATGTTTGAACCGGTAGATGTTATTTCAGATGTTGAGGTTACTGATATAGCGCTTGATATGCTTGTTACCCCGGATAACTGCTATTTTTTTAATCAGAAGCAGAATGGAAATTTCCTGAACACTAATGTGTCTTAGGATGTTAACAATAAAAACAAATAAAATGAATATAGTAAAAGGGACGAAGGTGCGTTGGATGGAGGGGACTTCCTATATCAAAGGCAGAGTTAAGAAGATTTATGAAAAAGCGAGTACAAGTTTTAGTGAACAACTGGAAACTGCTTTTTTGATTAAAGTTGATAACGGGGCAACAGTCATTAAAAATGCCAAGGAAGTTGAAAAGGCTTTTTAATGGCGGGGAATAATAAGGAATTGTGATTGTCGTCTTTTTTCAGGTGTTTGTCATGTGAAATTATGTGTTGATATACAATTTGTTATAGCTGTAAATGGTGCTTGTTTTGGTTTTATCAATTTCATAAGTATCTTAGTTGAAATTTTTGATTAAACAAACCGCCACCATAATTTGAATGTCCAGCTTGAAAAGTTGTTATCAGTTTTGATAATTGATGACAATGAAATTGATATTTTTCTGCAGGAGAGAATCTTGCAGACATCGGGGATGAGCAGGGAAATCAGCTCGTTTATTTCCCCCAGGAAAGCGCTTGCTTATCTGGAAGGACTTAATTCAAGGGGAGAGCCTTTCCCGGAGTTAGTTCTTCTGGATATAAACATGCCCGGAATGAACGGCTTCCAGTTTCTGGACGCATTTAATAAAATTTCCGGCCCGCTAAAGGAAAACTGCCGTTTTATAATTGTAACCTCTTCGGAGTCGATGACAGATTTTGAAAAGGCATTTTCTTATTCGAATGTAGTTTCGTATAAAGTCAAACCATTGTCATATGAAGATGTTGCAGGGTTTATTTGCTATTTCAAATAATGTAAGAACGCTGGGCTTTGTTTTTGTCACTGTTTGGCTGACCTCTTGCTCAGGGCAGGAGGCGGGCAACTACGGGGGGACGGATAAAGAAAAAACAGACTCAATGCCTACACTGGATCCGGTTGTACCCGAGTCTGCCAATATAATCCGCCCGGAGACAAAGGATTCAATGCCGGTTGTTGATCCCCAGACACTTCAGTAAATAGCTGTATGGATAAATATTGGGAAGCTCCCTAATAACCAATTTTGTAGTAAAGCCCGATGGCTGGGGACAGAGCGGAAAAGCTGTCCCCTTTGACAGTATAAAAAAAGTATTTTGTATTGAAGTTTACGGCGATCGATCTGCTCAGGTCAAGCAGAATCCCTATTGCCGGGACAACTGTCAGGTGAAATTCGCTTTCGGATGCAGAACCCTGGCTGAATTTCTGTTGCCGGGTAAATAGTACAAATCCTCCGCTGAATGCAATATATGGACGAATGCCTTCTTCCCGTATATAAAATTCGCCATCGAGTGTAACGGGGACTGTCCGGTAGCTTATCCGGTCCTTTTTTTCCCCATAACCGATATATCCCCCTGTAAGTCCCAGGGCAACATTGGGACCGAGAAAAAACTTTGTGTTAAAATTTACTCCGAATCCATGTGATGCGATGCCTGCAAATGATCCGGTCGGCAGACTATATATGGCATTAAAGCCATACTGCGACTGTGCTATCACATTGTCTGTACAAAGACAGATAATGAATAGTATCATGAGTTGTAACGGATGCCATCTCATTATATCAGCTTTTAGTGCAACCTATAAAGCATTTTCAACCTGATAATGTTTGTGTCAGAAATAGTATTTGATACAGGCAGGGATACAGGTGAAATAAATCGTTCGGTAATTTATTACCTGTCTCTTTTGTTTAATAAGTTGATATATATTACGAGTATGTAGACAAAATGGCGTAATTTTTATGTAAACATGGTGAAATTAATGACAAAATGGCCTGTTTGTGGAAATGGAAGGCCTTTTGAGTAAGAGAGGGGGAACAGAGAATAAAATAACGCTTATGAATCTTAACAACTATACCATCAAATCTCAGGAGGTCATCCAACGAGCTGCTGAGATTGCCGCTGCCAATGGTCAGCTTGGGATAGAATCCGGGCACATTCTGAAGGCTATCCTTGAGACAGATCCGAATGTAACAGATTTTGTCTTCAAAAAACTAAATATTAATAAAGTACATTTTGATAAAGTTTTATCAGGTGTGCTCAACGAATATCCCAAAAGCTCCGGAGCCAGTCCGTATCTCGGGAATAATGCGAATAATGCATTAAACCGCGCCATGGGCTATATGAAGGAGTTTGGAGATGAATATGTGTCTGTCGAGCATATACTTCTGGGACTCCTGGCAGGAAAGGACACTATTGCTTCAATGATGAAGGATGCCGGATTTGCTGAAAAAAGCCTGATTTCGGCAATAAAGGAGCTGAGAGGAGGAGCAAAAGTTACAGACCAGAATGCAGAAGCTAAATACCGCTCACTTGAGAGGTATTCAAAAAATCTTAACCAGCTGGCGAAAGCCGGAAAGATTGACCCGGTAATCGGGCGTGACGAAGAAATCCGAAGGGTTTTGCAGATTCTTTCGAGGAGAACCAAAAATAATCCGATTCTTCTGGGAGAGCCCGGTGTCGGTAAGACAGCTATTGTGGAAGGACTTGCCCAGCGGATTGTGCAGGGAGATGTTCCGGAAAATCTGAAATCCAAGACGATCGTCAGTCTGGATATGGGGCTTCTGGTTGCCGGTGCTAAATACAAAGGAGAGTTTGAAGAACGGCTTAAATCTGTTATTAAAGAGGTGACTGATTCAGCCGGAGAGATTATCCTTTTTATTGATGAGATTCATACCCTGATTGGTGCCGGTAGCGGTGGTGAAGGGGCGATGGATGCAGCAAACCTGCTTAAGCCGGCATTGGCCAGAGGAGAGTTGCATGCTATCGGGGCTACTACGCTCAAGGAGTATCAGAAATACATTGAAAAGGACAAAGCGCTCGAAAGAAGGTTTCAGTCTGTGATCGTGGATGAGCCTGATCTGCAGGATGCGATATCCATATTACGTGGTATCAAGGATAAATATGAGGTACACCACGGAGTCCGGATCAAAGATGATGCAATTATTGCAGCGGTCGAACTGTCAAGCCGCTATATCACTGATCGCTTTTTGCCGGATAAGGCCATTGACCTTATGGATGAGGCTGCTTCCAAATTGCGCCTTGAAATAGATTCTTTACCGGAAGAGCTGGATGAAGTGCAGCGTAAAATTATGCAGCTTGAAATTGAGCGGGAGGCCATTCGGAGAGAGAATGATAAGGAAAAGGAAGCTGTCCTGTCCAGAGAAATTGCAGACCTGAGTGAGGAACGAGACCGGCTTAGAGCCAAATGGAAAAATGAGAAACAGGTAATCGAGAGCATCCAGCAGACAAAAGAATCTATCGAGCAAATGAAGCATGAGGCTGATAAAGCCGAACGGGCGGGAGACTACGGAAAAGTTGCAGAGCTGCGTTATGGTAAAATCAAGGAAGCGGAAAGCAATCTTCAGAAACTCCAGGAGCAGATGGGAGAAATGCAGGAAAGCGGACGAAGCATGCTCAAGGAAGAAGTGACCTCGGAAGATATTGCCGAAGTGGTTGCCAAATGGACAGGAGTGCCGGTATCACGCATGTTGCAGAGTGATCGCGAAAAACTGCTCAATCTTGAGAAAGAGCTGGGCAGACGTGTAGCCGGGCAGGAGGAAGCTATCAGAGCTATTTCTGATGCAGTACGCCGGAGCAGGGCTGGTCTGCAGGATCCGAAGCGGCCGATTGGTTCCTTTATATTCCTGGGTACTACCGGGGTTGGAAAGACGGAATTGGCTAAATCGCTTGCCGATTTCCTTTTCAATGATGAAAATGCAATGGTGCGTATTGATATGTCCGAGTATCAGGAACGTCATGCGGTGAGTCGTCTGATCGGGGCGCCTCCCGGATATGTCGGATATGATGAGGGGGGGCAGCTGACCGAAGCTGTAAGGAGAAAGCCGTATTCGGTGATATTGCTTGATGAAATCGAAAAAGCGCATCCTGATGTCTTCAATATTTTGCTTCAGGTCCTGGATGATGGTCGTCTGACTGATAATAAAGGCCGGATTGCCAACTTTAAGAATACCATTATTATCATGACCTCCAATACCGGGTCGCATATTATTCAGGAAAACTTTGACCGGATCAATGAATACAATGAAGACGAGGTAATGGAAGAAACCAGAAATGAAGTATTGGATCTGTTGAAAAAAACGGTAAGACCGGAGTTTCTCAACCGGATAGACGAGATAATTATGTTCAAGCCATTGAGTAAAACAGAAATCCGTAAAATTGTTGATATACAGTTTAAGCAGATACAAAAACGTCTGGATGAAACCGGTATCAAGATTGAAGCGACCGATGAAGTATTTGACAGACTGGCGGAGCTGGGTTTTGATCCTCAGTTTGGAGCAAGGCCGCTGAAGCGCGTTCTCCAGCGCGAATTGCTAAACAAATTGTCGAAAGAAATTATAGCAGGGACAATCAAAAAAGATGCGATTATCGGAGTATCGATTAATGATCAGGGAGACTTTGAGTTTATTAATCTGGATCAGGTTGCATTGGAAAATGGAAAATAAAGAGGGGGCGCAAGCCCCTTTTTTATTTTAGACCTGCTTTCCTTAACTTTAAAGAATCTAAAAAACGGATAAATGATTCCTCGAAAAGTCCTTATTATTCAGACTGCCTTTCTGGGCGATGTTATTCTTGCAACCGGACTGATTGAAAAAATAAAACAAACCTCTCCGGATACAATTGTGGACTTTCTGCTGAAAAAAGGTAATGAATCTATTCTTGCAAATAATCCTCAGATACGGAAAGTGCTGGTATTTGATAAGAAGCGCAGAATCGGGAGTATGTATCGTCTCATCAGGGAAATCCGAAAAGAAAAGTATGATCTTGTACTTAATCTGCACCGCTTTGCTTCTTCCGGCATTTTAGCTATGTGTTCTGCAGGAACCCAAATAGCAGGATTTGATAAAAATCCGTTTTCTTTTCTTTATTCCCGGTCGTATATGCACGAGATCGGAAAGCCGGGAGTACATGAGATTGATCGTAATGCATTGCTGATAGAAGACTGGTGTGGGAAAGAGAGAGTAATGCCCCGTATGTATATCTCCGGGAAAGAAGAAAAAAGGATCGAACCCTATCAGGAGCAGCCTTATGTTTGCATGGCGCCGGGCTCTGTCTGGTTTACCAAAAGGTTTCCTCAGGCCAAGTGGGTAGAGCTGCTGGACAACCTCTCCGGGGATTTTAACGTTTATCTCCTTGGTGCGCCCGGAGAGAAGCGGTTGTGTGAGGAAATTATTGAAAAAACGATAAATCCGCGTGTGATAAGTCTGGCCGGTGAGCTGTCCGTTACAGCTTCTGCTGCCCTGATGAAAGATGCAGTGATGAATGTGGTTAATGACTCTGCACCATTGCATATTGCTACTGCTGTCAATGCACCGGTTTGTGCCGTATTTTGCTCGACAGTGCCTGAGTTTGGGTTTGGACCCTTGTCGCAGGAATCGTATGTCGTAGAAACGAAAAACACCCTGACCTGTCGGCCGTGCAACCTTCATGGTAAAGCAACCTGTCCCCTGGGACATTTTGATTGTGCACAGACGATAGAAGTGGAGAGAATCAGGGTAATCATTGAAAATAAATACGCCAGCAGCGGAAAAGCTGAAGAGTAGATAGACTGGCGGAAGTTTTATTCTAACTAAACCGATAAACTTATGGGTTTCTTTGACTTCTTTACAAGAGGATTTAGTGATTTTATTTTTTTTAATGTATTCGGACACCTGCTCTTTATAGTGGTTCTGTGTGGCATATACACACTCCGGTCCTGGAAAGGAGTCTCTTCCTATCTGATTTTTTTTATAGTGGGAATGTTGTTCAGCTTTTATCTGTCCTGGTCTGGCTTATTCCAGTTGTCCGGAAATACATTAAAAGTGCTGATCCCCGTAACGGTTATAGTTACAGCATTTACTAATTTTTTTGTAAAAAAAGGCGTATTTACGAATAAATACCCATCCCAAAACTATCGCTATTATTTTGCGCTTATTGCCGGACTTATTCATGGCTTTGCATTCGGAACAGCCAGAGCCGGCGGCTCATTCGCAGATTCTCTGGGGTATAATTTCGGGCTTATAGTATGTATATGGGCATTCGCATTCGTTTTTTTACTTGTTGCACTTATTCTGACCTATTTTTTGAGGGTACGTCTGCGCGAGTGGAATCTCATTATCTCCGGAGCTTCTGCGGGAGTTGCGGTTTTTAAGCTCTTTATGGGTATGTAAGAGCTGTGATTTTTTGTTCAGAGATAATGGCAGAGTTCTCTTCTGAGCAATTGAGCAATCCGGTTCAGGATTTCTGATAATTGAGCTTATAACAGATATTCTTCGTTTCAATTACATTTTGCAGAAATCCGTCATACTTTTGTATCTATTTGTCTGATCTTTCCGTATGAAGGGCCATGTGTTTATTTTTTTACTCAAAAACAGGTTCTTACATGAAATACGCATATTTACCCCTTTTAGGAGCTTTTCTTACTTTAATATCAGAAACTGCATCTGCACAATGCAGTATTCAGGAAAAAACGGTTACGGCCGGTTTATCAGACTTTCAGTGCAAAGGAAGTACGAAGGTTACTGTTGGTGCTTCCCAGGAAGGAGTTAGTTATACGTTGTTTAATGATACAAAAGGACAACCCGTACCTGGTGCTGCGGTTCCGGGCAATGGTAATGATGTTGAGCTCCATACGGGATTAGTAACAAGTACTTCTGCCTTTAGTGTTAAAGCATCACTTCTTGAGCAGGGAAAAGCCTTGCTGTTTGATGGGGTGGACGATTATGTCAGTCTGGGAACTTTGGGAGATTTTGGTTCCGTCATTAACAATTCTGCTATTGAACTGTGGATAAAAACGACCGATAAATCCAGGATATCGGCGCCTCTTAAAATTATTAACCGGAACAGCCCGGGAAATATTGATAATGATATAGTATTGGCCATCGAATGTAACAGAGCGCTGGAATCGTCTAGTGATAATTTATTGAAAGAAGAGGCCGGGTCTACGCTTTTCTATATCCGGGATAATGAAGGAAAAGTTTGTGCCGGACATATTACTGCCAATATTTATGATGGTCAGTGGCACCATATTGCCATGAACATTATAAATGCCTCGAATGGTCAGATGGAAGTATACGTTGACGGTGTAAAAAGAAATTTTACCAGATTTTTTAACGCGAATCCTTCCGGCTGGGAAAACTGGTCGGATGAAATTTCGTTGGGGGCATCCAACACCAGAGGAACCCAAAATATATTTTTCTCCGGTGAAATTGCTGATCTCAGGTTCTGGGATCAGTCAAGAACCGCGTTGGAAATTAGTTCATTAATGAACTTCCTGTTGCAGGGAGATGAAGCCGGACTCTTTGCTTACTATGATTTTAAAGATGTTCCCGGAAGTACGTTATCCGACAAGAAAGGAGTTTATCATGGTACTTTAATAAACATGAATACCGATGCCTGGACCAATTCTTTTGAACAGGTAGTATGTCAGAGTACATTGGCACAAACAGTAAATATTACAGTCTCTGAGCTGAAGGACCAGGAATTCATAGTAGAAAAAAATCCCATATGGTGTTCAGGTGCAACAAGCATACTAATGCAAAACTCTGAAACGGGAGTCGAATATACGCTGGAGACATTGGAAGGAATGGTAGTAGACGGACCTTATACCGGAAATGGGTCCGTTATTGCCTTTGCTACCGGAAACCTTACTGAAAATACAACCTTGCAGATGTCGGCAACCGGATTGCATACGGGAGCTTTGACATTTGATGGTACGGATGATCACGTATTGTTGGGAACATTGGGGACGTTTGGTTCGCAGGTGAAAAATTCAGCCGTGGAATTCTGGGTTAAGACTACTGATAAGTCTGTGATATCTGCTCCGATAAAAATAATCGAAAGCCCGGGAGATGCCGTTTATGCGATTGAATTTAACAGAGCATTGAGAAATACTACTTCATCCGAGCTCGACTATCAGCCTGGTGCTACATTGGTATATTTGAGGGATAACACAGGGAAAGTATTAGCCGGTCACATCCTCACGGATATTTATGATGGCAGCTGGCATCATTTTGTTATGAATGTGGTCGATGCTGTTAGCGGAAACGTTGAGGTATATGTAGACGGACAAAGAAGAAACTTTGATAAGCATTATAGCCAGAATCCTTCGTCTTTTACAAGCTGGACAAAAAGCATTGCTATAGGCGCTCAGAATAACAGGGGCAATGGTATCAGCTCTTTCTTTAATGGCTCAATCAGTGAGCTTAGAATCTGGAATGCTCCGAGGACGGCAGGGCAGATCGCTGAATTTGAATATGCTGAGATTCCGGCTGATGCTCAGGGGTTGGTCGCCTATTATACATTTAATGACGGATCAGGTAATACACTTACTGATCATAGTGTCAATGGGCATCATGGGACACTTACCAATATGGATGCAGACAATGCCTGGATCAGGAGAGCACGCTGTACGAGAATTGTGGGTGAGCCTATCGAGGTTTTTGTTTCTAATATATACTCCAATGCAGGCTCTGAAATATATACCTGTCTGGGCGGAGCAGCCTGGCTTGAAGCAACGGAACCGGAAAAAGGTACAGGTACCTGGGAGGTTGTAAACGGTAACAGTATCTCTGTTGCCGATATACATGACCCCCATAGTGAAGTAATTATTCACTCTTTAGGAACAACTATATTAAGATGGGTTGTTGATGCTTCAGATTGCGCTTCCGTATCGGATGAAGTAACTGTAACAATTGATGTTTGTACAGGCATAAATACCGGGTTGGCGGCTTCTGTTACGTATTATCCCAATCCTGCTCAGACAGGAAGTATTGTTTTTTCTAAGCAATTGCATAACGTACAAGTGGCAAATCTCCAGGGAAATGTAGTATTTGCTGCTGATGTGATGAAAGAAGTAACTGTTTCGGAATGGGCGGCCGGTTTATATGTGATCAAATCCGATGAAGGTATATACAAGCTTGAAGTAATAAGATAAACCTGGTATTCGCTTCTGTTATGAAGAAGAGCCTTGCTATTGGTAAATAACTATTAAGAGTCACCACGTCTTCATAGAGTTATGGGGTAAAATGTCACAACTAGAAATATGCCCCGCTTACAAGATGATGACGTGGTGTTTTTATTGAGCAGTTCCGCTGCTTCCTTCTTGTTTATGGACTTGAGGATTGTAATTGGTTCTGATTGCTAATTCAGATTTTCATCCACCGGGTATCATTTTCTCTCACATCTTTGGCTCGATATTCAGCAATTTTGCGTATAAGCGCTTTGGGGAGCGGTTTATTATATGGAAATTGAATGGTGTCTTTACCTGTGTTGTATTCCGCCAGTTCTTCTTTGAACGGTGTGAGCGCTGAGTGCGTTGGCATGAAATTCAGGTGTGATTTGAACGCTGTAAACGCGAAAAGTATCCTTTTTTCTTCAAATACCGGAGATCCCCATTTCAATGCTTCTGTAGCGTCGGGTGCGATTTCTTTCAGGATAGAGCGTAGCTCCCGTAATTTTTCCTGTGCTGCTTCAGGAGCGGCATCAATATATTCATCAACGGTGGCTGGCTTGGACTTTGACATGACGCAGTGAGTCTTTTTCGTATAAGGTCGGCAGCTCTTTAAGTATACGTAACTTTTCGTAAGAATATAAAATTTTTGCCGGACTTTTGTTTTACCGATGCATGATCATGCTCCCTTGGTTGATTTTAAGTGCTATGAATAAAACAGCGAAGAATGTTCCGGTGTGCTTTAAAGCGGATGGCATACGCGCGAAAGGAGTAAAACTTCGTAGTCGCCTGGATTTTTGTTGTGTCAAATACCATGGGCAGGTAAGCAGTCTTTCAACAATGTATTTACTTTCTTTTGTGTGACCTCTACAAGTGTGGATTAGCAATTACAGTAACTTTTTAATGTGTTCTATTTTCAGATATCTGTCAAATGAGTAGATCGTTTTCACATCTTCCAGGTATTGATATATTGTCAGACATTTTTCATGCAACTGTTCTCTTTGGCCGTCCTCGCTTTGATTAGCGTTTGCGATGACCAGCAAGATGTCGGCGAGTGTTTCCAGATTTACGTTATGAAAGCCTTTTTCTGTTTTAAGTACATGTACAAAGTCTTCTGTCTGCAGAGTGATCAGTTCTTCGATATCAATGTCCAGGTTGTTTGAATGTCTGACTGGTTGCCTCGATGCCATCATGTATCATGCCTTTTTCCTTGAGTCCAAGCAGGTCAGAGAGTATTTTACCAAGGACCCGTCCGGGCGGGTCTGTTTGCTTTTTCAGGTAATCGTGTTGTGCCATTTTGTATAGTTTATCCGATACAGGCGATATCTGCTGGCGGAGGTTGTCAACGATCTGTCCATCAGAATGGACATTCTGCCTTAAACAAAAATCGTACATTATTTTGAACGTGGTTTGTTTGTCCGGAGTATATTCATCGGATCAGTCTATTGTTTTGCCTGGCTCTGGTATTAACAGAGGGTAGTTGACATGTTTTTGTCGGATTTGAGATCATCTGCGGGAGAAATCAACTTATTCCTCAGATACAACAAAAAATAAAACCCCGGGACTTTGTTATATCCCGGGGCTGCGTTTTAAACTGAATAAAAGTTATCTAATCCATTTTTACAATGCTCAGATACGTACTGCCATCCGTGCTGAAGCTGATCGTGCAGCCCGGACAATTGGAACTTGAACCTGCCCGGTAAAACACTTTGATTTTATCACCTTCCTGCAGAGGAATCATAAAATTGCCTGAACCCCGGACAAAAGGAGTCGGTGCGCCAGTTGCCCCTATAGCCGAACCATCCGTATCATTCCCCTGTAATAAAACGCTTCCGTTACCACTGCTACCATAGTAGTATATGACATTGGTACCGGAAGTGATCTGAATTTCAGGGTAAACGAGAACAGGACTTACGAATGACCCGTAATAAGTTTCCACAATGGTTAGATTGATACTGTACAAACCTCCCATACCCGCAGGTACGGTATAGGTATTGTTGTTTGTCCAGGAAGCACTGTTTTCTCCACTTACGACATTATTAAAATTGAATGTATAACGATTGTAAGCATACGGATTTTTCGCTTGTGGGGTGGTGCTGGTAGCGAACAATTGTAGGCGAGCTCCGCCGCCGCTTGCAGGTGTGACCCATGCCGTATTGTAATCGATTCCGTCTACTTTGGATAATACCTGTCCGGCAGTTCCCCCTGTAGGTACGCCCTGACCGCTTATACCTGCTTCTCCTTGCGGACCCTGTAAACTCTCCAGCCATTCCTCTTCTGTTCCGGGAAACCCGTTGTTCACGGCAATTTCATAGGCAGACTCTCCATCTGTTCCGGCCGGTCCTTGCGGACCAGGTATGCTGCTTCCGCTTGTTTTCGCATATAATGCATAGGGAACACTCAGGAGCTGACTTACTCCGGTGATGGTATAGTTTGTTCCGCCAGTCGGATCGGTTTCTGTTTTGATAAAATACGGACCGTTTGCCCAGTCAATGGCAGAGAAATCACCGCTCTCTACCGTTCCTTCGCCAATTTCGATACTTACTAATCCATTGGCATTAGAAGTTGGAACTTGTATTTCAGCATATACGGTGGTTCCAGATGCACTTCCTTCCAGAATAGAAATCCGCATTCCTATCGTGCTATTTGAAACAAGGAAATCTGAGGAATTGCGAATAGTTGCCTGATAGCTCATTTTTGCCGGAGCCTGAGCCATTATACTTGCTGCACTTAAAAATACAGCAGCTATTAATAAGTATATTTTCTTCATGTTTACTTTTGGTTGTTTTTGATGATTTTGAATGATTGTATAGTTTTATTTCCCTGGTTTACATATAGTAAGTAGGTAGCCGATGGCAGGTTATTCATGTCAATCGAAGTTTGACCAGAGGCTATTTGTCCGCTGTTCTGCAATTTTCCCTGCATGTCGTAAACCTGGTATTGCAGCACTTCATTTTTGTAATCGAGTATCTGTAAATTTAAATTTTCGGCAGTCGGGTTGGGAAATACGTGCAACGAAATGTTTAAAGTTGTTTCTTTAATATCCGTTATAAAAATTTCAAATGTTTGTTGCACGCCCTGGCTTACTGTGCCGTTAGTACCCGAGTTGGTTGTATATGCCACCTGTCCAACACTATAATTAACGATTCCACCACTTCCCAGGGCATCACCGCCAGATGCGCTGGCAGCCTCCTGACCCAGAGCCGAGCCTGTCATCAGCAATGCTGCTCCAAGCAATACCGGGATTCTTGATTTGTTTTTTGTCATATTAGTATGTCTTTACTTTTCTCTACTTTTTTTAAAAGCTTTTAGGGGCTCCATCTTAATTTTTTTGTATGTAATGACCGCCAATGTTTTGGGGTAGCGTAATGGTTGCCGTTAATACGAAGCATCAAAGCAATTGATTTTTCCTTTCAGTTACGTTGCTCTGATTTGTTAAATGATAAAATGGAAATTATAACCAGCTTTGGCGAAATAGAGAAGTACAGAGTTGATTTTACATTAACCGCATTCTTTCAAATGCAGACAGAATATTGGTATTTAGTCTGTAAGTCAGCGTGTTGTGTTTGGTGGCTTGCTTTTAGGTATATAGGAGATCTTGTAGTATGATGTGATGAAAATGGAGATCATACAGAGCTTTGGGCAAAAAAAAGGCGACTGCAAGTTTTTCTTACTGTCGCCTTTGCAGAGGGAGAGGGATTCGAACCCCCGGTACCTTGCGGTACAACGGTTTTCAAGACCGCCGCATTCGACCGCTCTGCCATCCCTCTAAGATATTTTCAAAGCAGTTTTACTGAATTGGTGCGCAAAGTTACCTTTTTATAAATATCTGCGCAAGTAAAAAGTAAAATTATTTATTCAGATTCGAAGTATTTTTTCATTGACAGACTGAAGTCTTCGGGAGGATTCGTGATTTTTCCTGTTAATTTGCTGATAAATACGAGCGTTGTTTCTGCGGTATTCAGCAATGTACCTTCTTCGTTGTACAATTCGTAGAGAAAAATAATCTTGGCTGATGGCATTTTAGGGATCTGAACCTTAATCGTCAGAAGATCATCATACCTGGCAGGGCGGATATATTTTGTTTTGTACTCAACCACAGGCATCATTATCCCCATGTCCTCCATTGCTTTATAGCTTAATCCGAGATAGCGGAATGCTTCGACTCTGGCTACTTCCAGATAAGTTGCATAGTTGCCGTAATAGACTACACCCATCTGATCAGTTTCTGCATATCTGACTCTGACCTGTATGTTATGTTCAAACATAATTATTGATTCTTCCTGATGCTAAAATATATTTCTTTTGTTAAGATCGTTTCTGTACCTGCGGGCGCTGTTGACATGTTGCCGGAAATCTTCAGAAAACTTGTGATATCCCGGATTGGCAAGATCTGCGACAAAAAACATATAGTTGTGCTTTTCATAGTTTAGGACAGCTTCTATTGATGTAATGGAAGGAAGATTGATCGGGCCGGGCGGGAGTCCCTCATACCTATAGGTATTGTACGGTGAGTCTGTTTTAATATGTTCAAATGTGATTCTCCGGATTGCAAAGTCATTCAGGGCAAATTTTACTGTCGGATCTGCCTGCAGAAGCCAGCCTTTTGACAAACGATTGAGGTATACCCCGGCTATTGTAGGTTTTTCGTCGTTCATATTGGTTTCTGCCTCCACGATAGAAGCGACAATCATAACCTGTTCAGGAGTAAGGCCAAGCTTTTTAGCCTTTTCCCGGCGCTCTTCATTCCAGAACTTTTCATATTCTTTATGCATTCTTCCGAATAATTCTTCGGGAGTAATCGTCCAGAACAGCTCATATGTATTGGGAATGAAAATAGCCATGATTGTATTGGTATCCAAGCCGTAAGATCTGGCATATTCCTGGTCGTGCAGCAGAGCCAGAATCTGTTCCGGAGCCGGCTGGAGCCGGCTGCTCAGCTTTTCGGCAAGGTCTGCTTTGGTACGGATATTATTAAATGTCAGATTGAGAGGTGTCTGAACTCCCCGCTTCAGTCGCTTTACCACCTCAAGGTTATTTGTGTGTGCCCTGATCAGGTACCGTCCAGGCTTGATATGGTCCTGATACTTCATAATCTTTGCGACAAAACTGAAGGAAAGAATATCGTGCAGGACATTGTTCTTTTGCAAAGAATCAACAACGGTTTTGAATGTAGCTCCTTCCGGGATATAAAGGAAATACTCCTTTCCGGCCTCTTCCTTAATCATAAAGTTGGAGGTGAAGAAATACTGATATCCCGAGAAAGTTGTGATAATAAATAGTAAGGCGCCAATCAGAATTGCTCCGGCCTTGAACTGGAGAGATGTCTTCATATGTAGCAAAATTATTCATTTGTTTGGAAATGAAAAATCGCCGGTATATTGTCGGTAAGATTTATGTTGCTTTAATTTAAAAACTAAATTTGCAGAGGTAAATTGTACGGGTTCCCCTTGGGGATAGATTATAGCACAATTTTACTAAAACAATATATATTTCTTTGGATTGATTGTTTGAAAAGAACCCATGTATGAAAGCAGAGCTCATTGATATAAATCCGCATAATCCCCAGCCCAGAAAAATTCAGGAAGTGGTTGAAGTTTTGAGAAAAGGCGGGGTGATTATTTATCCTACAGATACCGTGTATGGACTCGGCTGTGATATACGGAATAAGGCTGCCATTGAAAAAATTATCCGGATAAAGCAACTGAACCCGAAGCGTATCAATCTTTCCTTTATATGCTATGATCTGAGCCATATCTCTGATTATACCAAAAGTCTTCCCAATCATGTATTTAAGGTAATGAAAAAAGCCTTGCCCGGCCCCTTTACTTTTATCCTTCCTGCGGGTAATAATGTTCCTAAGATGTTGGATACCAATAAAAAAACGGTGGGTATTCGTGTGCCTGATCATGCTATTCCGCGTCTGCTGGTTAAAGAGCTTGGAAATCCTATTATCTCAACCTCGGTAAAGGACGATGATGAAATTGTAGAATACGCTACCGATCCGGAGATGATTTATGATAAATACAAATCACTTGTTGATATTGTGATCAATGGCGGGCCAGGTAATAATGTTCCCTCTACAGTAGTGGATTGTGTAGACGGAGATTTTACGGTCATTCGGGAAGGGATTGGCAATCTGGATGACTTTGTTTAATCCTGAACTAAACTTTATGCTTCCATCGGCGATGAGACCATAGCCAGTATTCCGGAAAGTCTTCGATGTTTTTCTCCAGCTTTTCAGAAAATGCCTGGATAATGGGAAAAGTATCTTCTTCGGCAGTGTTTGTCGCTTCGCCCAGCTTTTCAAAGTATACTTCGTAATAGCCGCGCTTAAACTTTTTCATCCCCACGTAGAAAACAGGAACTCTGGCCAGCCGTGCGATCTTTTCTGCTCCGACAAACCAGGGGGTCCGTTGATTAAGAAAGGTATTTACAAACTGTATTTCAGTTTTTAAAGGTGTCTGATCGGCAACCATGGCAATAGACCATAAGTCATTTTTCCTTCGTACGACTGAGCGAGCAACATCCTTCATGGGAATCAGCCGGGCATCAAACCGTGTGCGTATAGCCAGCATAAGCCGGTCAAAAAAGCGATTTGACAATGGTTTGTATACAGCGTCAATTGGCATAGGGGAATGAAGCTGACATGCCTGTAATAACCATTCCCAGTTGCCGGTGTGGCCGGTAAGCACTATGATGGATTGCTTTTGGCTGATATATTGGAGAGGCAGATCAATATTGCTTATACGGACCCGTCTTTTGAATTCTTTCTCGGATATACTCAAAAGCTTAATAGTTTCTACGATGAGATCACAAAGATGGAGGTAAAAGGTATCTGCAATTTTATTTATTTCTTCCGTGGTCTTTTGCGGGAAACTGTTTCTGAGATTTTGAAAAACAATTCGCTTTCTGTAACCGATAATTTTGTAGCTGATAATATACAAAATTCCTGATATGCAGTATAATATCGGAAAAGGTAAGCGTGATATAAGTCTGAATAATAACATGTGCCTGTGAAAATAGTAAAAAATGGTTAAGGAAAGACAGGTTTGTTAATCAGGTTGTGCAAAAAGTTCCTTAAAATACACTGCTATTGTGAATACGAACCCATAAATTTGCCGGATGGAAATACTGACAGAAATACAGTATCTGCCTCCGGTCAGTTATTTTGTCAGACTGGGAGCTTTTGAGGGGCTGATTCTGGAAGGGCAGGAGCATTATCAGAAACAAAGCTATCGAAACCGATGCTACATACTGGGGGCGAATAAAGTGACAGAATTAAATATCCCCGTCAGGAAAACAGGGCAGAAGATGCTGATCCGTGATGCGGAGATCGATTATAATCAGAAGTGGCTTCCTGTGCATTGGAGAACTATTTCCTCTGCATATGGCAAAGCACCTTTTTTTGAGTATTATGAAGAATTATTCCGCCAAATTTTTTTTAAAAAACATAAATTTTTGTTTGATTTAAATATGGAACTTCTTCAACTGGTTTTGAAGTTAATAGACTGGAAGAAAGGGGTGCGTATTTCAGAATGTTACATTGATCCTGAAAATATAGAGGCTGATTATGTGTTTGATGGCAGGAATAAGGTGCATCCAAAGTTTCAGGAACAGGAGGAAGAAATCCGATTGGCCCGATACACCCAATTGTTTGGCAAAGATTTTGTGGAAAATCTGAGCATTATCGATTTATTGTTTTGTGAAGGTCCCGAATCCTCCCAAATTCTTAATAAATGTCAGATAGTTGGGATGAACAATTGACTTAGTGTCCATGTTCTCACTATAAGCCGGATTTAAAGTTTTCATGCGCTTATAGCAACGAAAAAATGTAAATCACGTTTAGCTCCTTAAGGAAATTATTATGGAAGCAAAATTTTCAAACCGAGTAAAAGAAGTAATTTCACTAAGCAGAGAAGAGGCTCTCCGGCTTGGACATGACTATATTGGAGCGGAACACCTGCTATTAGGCATGATACGGGAAGGAGAAGGCGTAGCTATAGGCTTATTGAAAAAACTGGGAGTGTCATTGGAGGAGCTCAGGTCATCTGTAGAAAATGCAATTAAAGGAACAGCTACAGGGAACGTGAAGAATCTTACCAATATTCCATTGACCAGGCAATCTGAAAAGGTATTGAAGATAACCTACCTGGAAGCAAAAATTTTTAAAAGTGAGCTGATCGGTACTGAGCATTTGCTGCTCTCCATCCTTCGGGATGAAGATAATGTGGCTACTCAGATCCTGGAAAAGTTCGATGTTAACTACGAAGTTGTGAAAGAACTATTGGAATATCATACTCAAAACCCAATGGCCTCCGGAGATACCGATGAAGGCGATGAAGAAAGCTCAAGAATTTTTGGTGGTTCCGGTGCCGGAAAAGAGCCTCAGAAAGGCGGAACAGCCGAAAAATCAAGGACACCTGTACTGGACAATTTTGGCCGGGATCTGACCAAGCACGCAGAAGAAGGCAAGCTGGATCCGATTGTAGGAAGGGAAAAAGAAATTGAGCGTGTTGCTCAGGTATTGAGCCGTCGTAAAAAGAACAACCCCATTCTGATAGGAGAGCCGGGAGTAGGTAAAACTGCGATTGCAGAAGGGCTTGCTTTGCGGATTATTCAGAAGAAAGTTTCCCGGGTGCTCTTTAACAAAAGAGTCGTAACGCTCGATCTTGCTTCGCTGGTTGCCGGTACCAAGTACCGCGGACAGTTTGAGGAGCGGATGAAAGCAGTGATGAATGAGCTGGAAAAATCTCCGGAAGTCATCCTGTTTATTGATGAGTTGCATACAATTGTGGGAGCCGGTGGGGCTTCCGGATCGCTGGATGCTTCCAATATGTTTAAGCCAGCGCTTGCACGGGGTGACATCCAATGCATAGGAGCTACTACGCTTGATGAATACCGTCAGTACATTGAAAAAGACGGAGCACTGGCAAGAAGATTTCAGATTGTTATGGTGGATGCTACAACGCCGGAAGAAACAATTGAAATCCTTAATAACATCAAGGAAAAATATGAAGAGCATCATCATGTAAACTTTACACCGGAGGCAATTGAAACCTGTGTAAAGCTTTCAGACAGATATATTAGTGATCGTTTTCTTCCGGACAAGGCCATTGATGTAATGGACGAGGCCGGAGCAAGAGTGCATATCAACAATATTCATGTACCTGCTGATATTGTCAAGCTCGAAGAGCAGATTGAAAATATTAAAAAGGAAAAGAATAAAGTGGTTAAAAGCCAGAAATACGAGGAGGCTGCTCAACTTAGAGATAAGGAGAAAAAGTTGCTTGAACAGCTGGACATCGCCAAGCAGAAATGGGAAGAAGAAACCCGGAAGAAGCGCTATCTGGTAAAAGAGGAAAATGTTGCGGAAGTTATTGCCATGATGACCGGCATTCCTGTTAGCAGAATAAATCAGAATGAGGGTAATAAGCTTCTGAACATGGGAACCGAGCTGCAAGGCAAGGTTATAGGGCAGGATGAGGCAATAAAGAAAATGGTGAAAGCCATTCAGCGTACCAGAGTAGGGTTGAAGGATCCTAAAAAACCTATTGGGTCATTTATTTTCCTGGGTCCTACTGGGGTTGGTAAAACAGAGCTGGCCAAAGCGCTTGCTACGTATCTTTTTGATAAGGAAGAAGCGCTTGTACGTATCGATATGAGTGAGTATATGGAGAAATTCTCTGTATCGAGGCTTGTCGGAGCGCCTCCCGGTTATGTAGGATATGAAGAAGGCGGACAGCTGACTGAGAAAATCAGAAGAAAACCATATAGTGTTGTGTTGCTTGACGAGATCGAAAAAGCGCATCCGGATGTGTTTAACCTTCTGTTACAGGTGCTGGATGATGGTATCCTGACAGACGGTCTGGGAAGAAGAGTCGACTTTAGAAATACCATTATCATCATGACTTCCAATATCGGAGCAAGAGATCTGAAGGATTTCGGTGCCGGTATCGGTTTCAGTACGGCAGCGAAACAGGCAAATCTGGATGATATCATGAAAGGTACCATTCAGAATGCACTTAGAAAAGCGTTTTCACCTGAGTTCCTTAACAGACTTGATGATGTAATCGTCTTCAACTCACTGGAGAGACCTGATCTGCATAAGATTATTGATCTTACTCTTGAAAAAGTGTTTGCGCGCATTCATAATCTGGGCTATAACATAGAGCTTACAGAAAAGGCAAAGGATTTCCTCAGTGAAAGGGGATACGATCCTCAGTATGGAGCAAGACCGCTTAACAGAGCGATTCAGAAATATCTTGAGGATCCGGTAGCCGAAGAAATCCTGAAAGGAGAAGTCCAGGAGGGAGATACGCTGGTCGCGGATTATGACGGTAAGAGTGAAGTACTCTCTTTCAAAGTTAAAAAGAAGAAAGTGGAGAAATCTGCCGAAGAATAAGATTTGATAAATAACTATAAAATAGAGGGCGGCCCGAAAGACTGCCCTTTATTTATTTAGCGGTGCTGATAAAAACGGATTTCTTAAAAAAGAGATGATTAGTTACTAAATAATGCCAGGACTGTACATAGTCTGCCAAACTCCGATTTTAAAATTATGTCTTAAAATGGCCTTCGACGGCCTCGGCTTGTGTTGTTGGAGACCTGAGGTCGAAGGCAAGGCAACTGTATGTACACTGGATACAGATCGCAATTTGGCATCCTGTCGGGTGCAGAACTTGTCGAAGCCCCCTTTTTTTTGTATGCCAGGTATTTTTTGGTATAAGGAATAGTAATTATATTCTTAAAGCCTGTGATTAATATGAAAGGTTTAGAGAAGTCTGCGTATTAGCTTAGTAGCCTGAGGTCCTAAAAGGAAAATAATCCTGGCTATGCAATGTCAGGCATGTAAACAGCTATAAAGGATTGCTTCCGGCAAGCAATAAAATTTATTTACAGCTTGCATGTCTTTGTTATGAAGAAATAATGTCGCGCTTAAAAATGAGCGACTTACTAATAAGTATTTGATTCTAACAAAGAACTCCGAAAGTTAAAAGGAGAAATAAAAGCTATAGTGTCTTGGCAGATTCCCAAGAATGGCTTACCAGGGTGTTGGTTTAATAGCGTTCATCTTTCTTCTCATGCTTCCACTTATCTATTTCTTCCCATTCTGAATTTTTCAGGCCGCCATTTTTAATATCTTTAATAAATCTTGCCCATGCAAAAGGATTGGTCAATGTCAGTACAGGGGCGGAGTTTTGGTATTGCTGTCTGGTTGCCTGCTGATTCAGGTAGTACCGGTAATTGGCACTGCTACTCTGTTCCGTATTATAGAGCATGCGTTTAAGAATCTGCTCATTCAGATTCCTGGCCAGATAATCACTGGTTTCATCCCGAAGTTCAAGGGCCAGAAATGCTTCTTTGAAGTCACGAAATTCGGGATATGGCCATAGGACAATTTCAGGAAGATGGAATGTATCCAGCTCGAGCTGAATAACTACAGATAAGCGATCAGTTGTGTCCGGCATTGAAAAATCCTTATCTTTAAAACCGGCGCTTTTGATACGAACTGTATCACCTGAGAGCACGGGAAGAGAAAAGTATCCGATATTGTTTGAAAATACCCCACGGCCTGTTCTGGGAACATAGATTGCCACATCAGATATGCCGTAAAGGCTGTCTCCGCCGACGACAATTCCGCTGAACTGAACAATTTTCTTTTGTCCTTTTACTTCTTCCGGCAGAAGCAAACATCCTAAAAATGCAATAAATAGTATTATGACTGCTTTAAATCGTATCATTCCTGTTCTGACTAACGCAAATATGCAAAGAATATGTAATATAAAACCTTAATTATTTTAAAGTACAGTTTTTGAGAAAAAACTTGATTTTTGACAGATAAAGTGTTTATTTGTTTAGGCAAATATGCTTGACTATGATAAAAATCAAGAATTTTGAATTGAAGTCCGGAGTAGATATTTTCAAGGCGTTTGGTGACGAAGCGAGGGTCCGGATATTACATTTGATGTACAAGACAGGAGAAAGTTGTGTATCGGATATGGAAATGATTCTGGATTATACACAGACAAAAACCTCCAGGCATCTTTCATATCTGAGGAATATGCGGCTTATAAAATACAGAAAACAGGATCAGTGGATCTATTATTCGCTAAATGAGGCATATTCTGAAATCTTTGCTCAGCTGTTTATGTTTCTTGAAAAAGATCCTGTGCTGCAAAACGATCTCACCGAATACAGAACATTATACTCAAATAATGAGCTGGCAATACGAAAGCTGCACAGCAAGCAGAACAAATATAAAGTTCCTGCTCTTATCTAGGATTTATTTGTATAGATTTGAACGGGGCAATTAAATTAACTACAAAATGAAATATACCAAGCATGTTTTTATCTGTACCAATCAGAAGGATCCGGGAAAGAAATGTTGTGGAGAAGAAACTGGTATGGAACTGGTCAATATCATGAAAGAGCAATTGAAGGAAAAGAATCTGCATCTGAATATCCGTGCGCAGCGCGCAGGCTGTCTGGATGTATGTGCACATGGCCCTGCTATGGTCGTGTATCCTGAAGGTATCTTCTATGGCAAGGTGACCAAAGAAGATATCACCGAAATTGTAGAGGAACATCTGGTGAATGACCGGGTAGTTGAACGCTTAAAGCTAAATTTCTGAGTCCGGATCAATGAATAAGAAATATGTACATATTCTTTTTGATCTGGATCATACGTTATGGGATTTTACAGCTAATTCCAATGCTACCCTAACAGAGTTGTACGAACACTATGAGCTCAGAAAGCATAGTATGGAGCTATCTGTGCTGCTGACAACTTACCAGCTGGTGAATGATCAGATGTGGTATGATTATAACCGCGGAAAAATTTCGAAGGATATAATCCGGGAAGAGCGTTTTCGCCAGACTTTGCAAAAGCTTGGCTGCAGAGATACAGGTCTTGCTGACCGGATTAATGAAGATTACCTGAGAATTTGTCCTTCAAAAGGTTTGCTGGTGCCGTATGCCATAGAAACATTAGTATATTTGCAGGGTAAGTATCAGCTTCATATTATAACCAATGGCTTTCAGGAATCCCAGCAGATAAAGTTGCAGACTTCCGGTATTCTTCCGTTTTTTAAGGAAGTTATTAATTCGGAGATGAGCGGATTTTTAAAGCCGGATAAGCGAATCTTTGATTTTACGTTGGGCAGGATTCAGGCTGAATGCTGTGACTGCATCATGATAGGTGATGATCTGGATGTGGATGTGCTGGGTGCCAGAAACGCGGGTATAGACCATGTGTTTTTTAACCGGAAAGACCAGGCTCACACAGAGCGGTTAACCTATGAAATCAAATGTCTTCGTGAGCTCACTACGATTTTATAAGAAAATTTCAAATAATTATCCACACTTTTTGTTTCAGTAATATATTTTACGATATTTGCAGTCCGTTTGTCTAAAAAAGATTGAATAATGGCGAGAGTTTGTCAGTTAACCGGAAAAAGAACAAGAAAGGGATTTAATGTATCCCACGCTAATAATAAGACGCTTAGGAAGTTCTTCCCGAATCTTATTAAGAAAAGATTTTACATTCCAGAAGAGGATCGTTGGGTTACCCTTAAAATATCTACTTCTGCATTAAGAACCATCAACAAAATCGGTATCAGTGCAGCGTTGAAGGAAGCGAAGGGTAAAGGCATTTACGTAGAAAAACAATAATTACCTTATAAACTGAAATCATGGCAAAGAAAGGTAACAGAATCCAGGTTATATTGGAGTGTACTGAACAAAAGACTACTTCTGTTCCAGGTACAAGCAGATATATAACAACCAAAAACAGAAAAAACAACCCTGAAAGAATAGAATTGAAAAAATTCAATGCTAATCTTAAGAAGTATACTGTTCACAAAGAAATTAAATAACAATGGCAAAGAAAGTAGTTGCGACCCTGAAGCAGGTGGATCCTACCAAGGGATTCGCTAAAGTTATCAAGGCTGTTAAGTCCGAAAAAACCGGTGCCTACGCATTTAAAGAAGAAATTGTACCGCTGGATAAGGTTCAGGAAACCTTGAAGGGTTAATTTTACTTTAAAAGTTAACGAAGATTCTAACAAAGTCCTCTTTGGGGACTTTTTTTATTATATTAGACTTTAGGTTTTAACTTCGGCAATGTATGGCTTGGTTTAATTATTTTTCTTCCGAAAAAAAGGAATCTCTTGATAAAGGACTTGAGAAGTCAAAAGAAAGCTTTTTCTCCAAACTAAGTAAAGCGGTTGTTGGTAAAGATAAGGTAGACGAGGAGGTTCTGGATGAACTGGAAGAAATATTAGTTGCGTCGGATGTAGGAGTAGAAACTACGATCAAGATTATTGAGCGTATTGAAGCCAGAGTTGCCAGAGATAAGTATGTAAGCTCTTCAGATCTGGATAAGATTCTGAAAGAGGAGATTGCGGCCCTTCTGGAAGAGAACAAGAGCTCTGATCTGGAAGATTTTTCTATTCCGGAACTGGGTATGCCGTATGTGATTCTTGTAGTGGGTGTGAACGGTGTTGGTAAAACAACGACTATAGGAAAGCTGGCACATCAGTTTAAGCAGAAAGGAAAAAAGGTGATACTGGGAGCGGCCGATACGTTCAGGGCAGCTGCGGTTGACCAGCTCATATTGTGGGGCGAACGGGTTGGTGTGGAAGTAATATCCCATGGAATGAATACAGATCCTGCTTCAGTTGCATTTGATGCAGTGAAAAAGGCTGTAGAGGCGAAAGCAGATGTTGTAATTATTGATACAGCAGGAAGGCTTCACAACAAAGTCGGCCTGATGAATGAGCTGTCGAAAATAAAGAGGGTCATACAAAAGTTTGTAGAAACAGCTCCCCATGAAGTGCTGCTCGTACTGGATGGAAGCACAGGGCAGAATGCCGTTATACAGGCAACAGAATTTACCAAGGCAACAGATGTTACCGCACTTGCCATCACCAAGCTTGACGGCACTGCCAAGGGAGGAGTGGTAATCGGTATTTCTGATATGTTTAAAATCCCGGTTAAATACATAGGAGTAGGTGAAAAAATGGATCATCTTCAGGTATTTAACAAATATGAGTTTGTAGACTCTTTCTTTAAGAAAAAATAAGTTCTTCCCCATTTCTCACCCTATATTTACTACTGTATTATTTGAATGAAAACGAAGGGACTGAAAAAAAATAAGGTCAACATCGTTACATTGGGCTGTTCCAAAAACCTTGTAGATTCTGAAAATATCCTTACCCAGTTGAGAGGGAATAATATTGATGCCACACATGAAGCGGAGGAAGACGAAGCAAATATTGTAGTGATCAATACCTGTGGTTTTATAGATAATGCGAAACAGGAGTCGATCGATACTATTCTGAGGTATGCAGATGCCAAGGAAAGTGGCCACATCGATAAACTTTATGTAACAGGATGTCTGGTACAGCGATATAAGGAAGATCTTGAAAAGGAGATTACCAGTGTCGATGCCTTTTTTGGCACCAGCGAATTACCTAAGCTATTAAAGAAATTCAAAGCCGATTATAAGCAGGAGCTGGTAGGGGAGCGTTTGCTTTCCACACCGCAGCATTATGCCTATTTTAAAATAGCGGAAGGATGTGATCGTCCCTGTTCTTTTTGTGCTATTCCGGTGATGCGTGGCAAGCATGTGAGCAGGTCAATTGACGAATTGATCAGAGAAGCCCGTAATCTTGCCCGAAACGGAACAAAAGAATTAATTCTGATTGCCCAGGATCTTACGTACTATGGTATTGACCTGTACAAAGGCAGAAAGCTGGCTGATCTTCTTAATCAGCTGGCGGATGTAGAGGGAATTGACTGGATACGGCTTCAGTATGCCTACCCTTCCGGTTTTCCTCTTGAGGTGCTGGATGTAATGAGAGATCGTCCTAATATCTGTAAGTATCTGGATATGCCTTTGCAGCACGGTTCAACAGAAATGCTGAAAATCATGCGGAGAGGAATCACCCGGGAGAAGACAGAAGAGCTTATTCATACTATTCGGGATAAAGTACCAGGGATAGCTCTCAGAACTACCCTGATTGCAGGGCATCCGGGGGAGACTCCCCGGTATTTTGATGAAATGCTGCGATTTGTGGAAGATATGCGTTTTGAACGTTTAGGCGTGTTTACCTATAGTCACGAAGAGCACACGCATGCCTATACCATGGTGGATTCCATATCCGCAAAAAACAAGCAGAAAAGGGCGGATGCCATTATGGAAGTTCAGGAAGCTATTTCATATGAGCTTAATCAGGAAAAAGCAGGAAAGGAGTTCAAAGTACTGTTTGACCGGAAAGAATCCGGTTACTTTATTGGCCGGACTGAATTTGATTCTCCTGAAGTGGATAATGAAGTATTGGTCAAAGCCGATGACGATACATATGTACGTCTTGGTGATTTTGCCAATGTGCTTATTGAAGATGCTACGGAGTTTGATCTGTACGGAAGGATCGTATAGCTGATCTGCCGGATCGGCTATCGGCTCGTTAAGGTATTGCAGCAGTACATATATCGGGCTTTATATAAAAAAGTTCGTTTGACAGGGAAACTTTCAGTCTTTCACAGTTAATAGAATATAGACTGAAATGTAGGGGAGATGAAAAAAACTATATGGGCCATTTCGGCAGCCTGTAAATCTGTTGGTTTACTGATTCTTTTTAGTAGTCTGATGCTTCTTATCAGAATTATTCACACTGATTCTGTTGGTTATGTGTTTTTGTGGTGGAATCTTTTTCTGGCCCTGTTACCCGTCGGGGCAGCCTATCTGTTTGATAGCTACGTCCGTAAACGAGGGTTGTATAGTCTCCTTTCATTTTTCTTCCTGATAAACTGGCTGCTGTTTTTTCCCAATGCGCCGTATCTCATTACAGATCTTATTCACCTGGCGGATGATGTCAGTGGCGTTCCTTTATGGTATGATGCGCTGATGCTTTTCTCGTTTGCATTCACGGGGGTATTTTCAGGTTTTCTGTCACTGGTATATGTATACAGAGCGTTGAAGGGAGCTGTGAGGTCGTCCCGGTTGATTCTGTTTGTTCCGGGCATTTGCATGCTTTCCGGGTATGGAATTTATCTGGGCAGGGAGCTTCGCTGGAACAGCTGGGATATGTTTACCAGACCGCATATGGTTGCCGGTGATATATACTCCAATATAAGTGATCCGGCTGCGTGGAGCATGACGGTTTTATTTAGTGTATTTCTTTTCTTACTTTGGTATATAATGTCCTTCTTCTTCAATTCTGAAAATGCCCGATGAACTTTTACCGATGTGTGAAAAGCTTCCGGTATGCCCTGAAGGGTATTGCCTGGGTAGCAAAGGAAAATAATTTCAGGATACATATGCTGGCTACTGCCGCTGTTGTGCTGGCGGGTTGGGGTACAGGATTAGGGCTGTCGCAATGGTTGTGGATAGTGTCAGCTGTTTTTATGGTTCTGGTTGCCGAGACAATTAATACGGCACTTGAAAAGCTAACTGATCTTGTGAGTCCGGAGCATAATCTGCTGGCGGGTCAGGTAAAAGACCTGGGCGCCGGTGCAGTATTGCTTTCGGCGGTATATGCTGTGCTGGTTGCGGCTCTGATTTTTATACCGGAATGGATGGCGGCTTGTCTCTGATTTGGTGCGGTAAATCAGGATTGTTACCATTTTTCTGTACTAAATATGCGCTTTATGCAGTTTATAATCAGATAGAGGATATCAGAGCAAAAATGATTTTCAGCCCGATCCTGTGCGATTAAAAACATTTTACTACTTTTGCACACTGCTTTTGCGCAGCTTGTTTAATACCGTAATATTAAATTTTCAATATGAAACTTTCAGATTTCAAATTATCACTCCCTGCTGAACTTGTAGCCCTTTATCCTGCCGAAAATCGTGATGAGTCCAAAATGATGGTGGTTCATAAAAAGACTGGTGAAATTGAGCACCGGATTTTTAAGGACATTGTCGAGTATTTCGATGAAGGAGATATCATGGTAATGAACAATACCAAGGTTTTTCCGGCAAGATTGTATGGCAACAAAGAGAAAACAGGCGCTAAAATTGAGGTCTTTCTTCTGAGGGAGCTTAACCAGGAAGCGCATCTCTGGGATGTGCTGGTGGATCCGGCCCGGAAGATCAGAGTTGGTAATAAGCTGTATTTCGGAGATGGTGATCTGGTAGCTGAAGTTATTGATAATACCACTTCCAGAGGACGGACAATCCGGTTTTTGTTTGACGGATCTGATGATGAGTTTTACAAAACAATCGACACATTAGGAGAAACTCCCCTGCCAAAATATATTAAACGCAAGGCAGAACCGGAAGACAGAGATCGCTACCAGACAATATTTGCTGAGCATACCGGCGCGGTAGCTGCACCGACGGCAGGCCTGCACTTTTCCAGACAGGTAGTAAAAAGGCTGGAAATAAAAGGTGTTGATGTCGCGCCGATTACCCTGCATGTTGGTTTGGGGACCTTCAGGCCGGTTGATGTGGAAGATCTTACCAAGCACAAGATGGATTCGGAAAACTATATAGTGCCGAAGGAAACTTCTGAAAAAGTAAATGTTGCGCTCGATAATAAAAAGCGTGTGCTGTCAATCGGAACTACTTCAATGAGAGCCCTGGAATCCTCTACGTCAGCCAATGGCCGTTTGAAACCGAATGACGGCTGGACAGATAAATTTATTTTTCCGCCTTACGAATTTAAGATAGCGAATGCGCTGCTGACTAATTTTCATATGCCTGAATCGACTTTGCTTATGATGACTGCTGCTTTTGGCGGATATGATCTGATTATGAAAGCGTACGATGAAGCAATTAAGAAGAAATACCGCTTTTTTAGCTATGGCGATGTAATGCTTATTATCTGACAGGATAAAAAATACATAAGAAGACTTTTTTTAAAGCTCCGTAACCAATTATTTTGGGCGGAGCTTTTTATTTATACAGTCAAGATGATGAAAAAGTACGCAGTTATTGTTGCCGGAGGTTCAGGGTCAAGAATGAATTCGGATCTTCCCAAACAGTTTCTGAATCTTCGCAATAGTCCGGTTATTGTGCATACAATCCGGCGTTTTTTGTCACTGGCGGATCAGATTATAGTGGTCGTACCGGCCGAATATGTCAATATATGGAATGATATTAAGAATCAGTATTTTCCTGACAATTCTTTGCAGACTGCCTTGGGGGGGCAAACTCGCACGGAGTCTGTCAGAAATGGATTGAAACTTATTAATGCAACCGAAGGACTGGTGGCGATTCATGATGCAGCAAGGCCTCTTGTAGAAGAGAAAGGAATTGAAAAAAGCTATCAGCAGGCATTAGATACCGGCTCAGGTGTACTAGCAGTTCCTTTGAAAGATTCTATAAGGGAATGGCAGGGAACTATTCCGGTAAGCCGGGACAGAACATCCTATATGCTTATTCAGACCCCGCAAACATTCCGTCTGCATATGCTTCGCGAAGCATATGCACAGATAAGTGAAGGTGTTTTTACAGATGATGCTTCTGTGTTTGAGGCGGCCGGACATACCATACATCTTGTAAAAGGAAGCTATGAAAATATAAAAATAACTACTCCCGAAGATCTTTATATTGCTGAAGCTGTTTTGGACTTTCAGATAAATAAATCTATTTAACCCTAATGAAACAAAAAGCTAAAGTCTTGTTTTATACCCGCCGGAGTGAAACGGTAAGGGTGATGCTTGGTAAAAGAGTTTACGGAGAAGATGTATTCTGGTGGCTTCCGGGAGGAAGTATTGAAGAAGGAGAATCTCCTTTCGTGGCAGTTATCAGAGAGCTTTATGAAGAACTGGTTCCAGGACCGGTGATAAAGATGACCGTTGATCAGCTGCTGGCATCAGAGACTGACATACCATGTATAGATTATCATACACCTAATGCGCATTATCTTGTGTTTTTGGTGGAGGTAAGTAATGAAGCGCAGGAAGAATCTGTACAGATTCTGGATGAGTTTGATGAGATCCGCTGGTTTGACTTGTCGGATATGCCGGAGAATATGAGCCGGGAATATTCGTATCTGGAACCGGAGCTTTTAAAAATATTGTAACTATTCATAGTCTATCCGGTACGCAAGCAGAGGATCCTGGCATCGTTTTAAAAGCTCTGCATTCGTGAGGTTGAGAACAGGATGGCGAAAATCCGGGGCCAGCTCGGTAAGGGGAAAAAGGGCAAATTTCCTGTTGTGTATTTCAGGATGAGGTATTTTAAGATTTTCCCCGGTCAGAATCCGGTCGCCAAAATAGAGTATGTCAATGTCTATGCATCTCGGCCCCCAGCGTTCATAACGGGTTCTGCCCAACTGAATTTCTATGGTATGGATAGTTTGCAGCAAAGCCTCAGGGGAGAGACTGGTCCGGAGCCTGAGCGCCTGATTAAGAAAAGGAGGCTGTCGGGTATTCCCCCAGGCTTCGGTTTCATAAAGTCCGGATCGGGCATAGATTTCAATAGAATATTTCTCCAGTTGTTCCCTAGCCTGTTCCAGCATCATTTGCCGGTCCTGGAGATTAGATCCCAGAAGAAGAAAAATATTGTCGAAAACTTTAGCGGGAGCGTCCTGTTTATTCAATCTGTTACCAAGTATTATTAACTTAGCGCATATTTACTAATAATTTTTTTATGAAAGCATTCTTAAAGTATGTTTTTGCCACCTTTTTGGGGCTGTTTCTGTTTTTTCTTTTTTTTACGGGTATCCTTATACTGCTTGTATCAAGATCTGTACCTGAGGTTGACGTTAAGAGGAATTCCGTACTGGTCCTTCGTCTTGATAAACGGATTATTGAGCGTGAAACGGGCGATTTGCTGACTCAGCTGAGCCGTTCATTGAAGAGCGGAGAACCGGGGACAATAGGGTTGCTGGAACTGCGTCAGGCTATTCAGGCTGCAGCTAAAAGTGACAAGATTAAAGGTATATTTCTGAATGTAACGAATCTTGATGCAGGAACGGCTACCCTGGAAGAACTTCGTAGTGAACTGCTCCGCTTTAAGAAAAGCGGCAAGTTTGTGGTGGCCTATGCGGAAATGTACTCTGAATTAGGCTACTATCTGGCATCTGTGGCGGATAAGATCTATTTGCCGCCTTCCGGAATTCTGGAGTTTAACGGTATTCATACAGAGCTGATATTTTTCAAGCGTTTGCTGGACAAGCTGCAAATAGAGCCGGAAGTGTTTAAGGTAGGGCAGTACAAAAGTGCGGTAGAGCCTTTTATAGCTGATGGAATGAGTGATGCAAACAGACGCCAGATCAGTACGCTGCTGAATTCAGTATATGACCATATGCTGGCAGAAATCGGAGAGGCCAGAGGAATTGCCTCATCACGTTTGCATGAGATTGCTGATGATATGCTTGTGCGTAATCCGGAAGATGCTCTTTCGTACGGCCTGATTACAGATATAGGGTATAAGGACGAAGCTGAATCTTTTATGAAGGAGCAGATAGGGCTCAGTGCGGAAGAAACGGTAAGCTATACTGATTATTGGTCCATGCTGGATTTATCGGATGCTTATAGCGGGTTAGACAAGGATAAGGTGGCTGTGATATATGCTGTCGGAGATATTCAGGATGGTAAAGGGGATGACAGGACAATTGGTTCAGAGACCATGATGGACGAGTTAAAAAAAGCAAGAGAAGACTCCTCGATTAAAGCAATCGTATTACGAATCAATTCTCCGGGGGGAAGCGCTCTGGCATCGGATGTAATCTGGCGGGAGGTGGCGCTTACAAGGAAAGTCAAGCCGGTGATTGCTTCTATGGGGGATGTTGCCGCATCGGGGGGCTACTATATTGCAGCCGGTTGCGATTCTATTGTGGCAGAAGCCACAACAATCACAGGGTCGATAGGAGTGTTTGGTGTACTGTTTAACGGTAAAGATTTTCTTAATGATAAGCTATACATCTCCACGGATCGTGAAAAGACTGGTAAATACGCGGATATCGGATCATTTACAAGACCATTGAACAATCAGGAAAGGGTAATTATTCAGAAAGAAGTGGAAGATGTTTATACCAAATTTCTGACCGTGGTTGCCGAAGGGCGGAATATGGATACTGCCTATGTCAATACGATTGCACAAGGCAGAGTCTGGTCTGGCAGTGATGCGGAAACCAAAAAGCTGGTGGATAAACAGGCCGGCCTGGATACAGCGGTAGAAATAGCTGCCGGGATGGCTGGTGTTGAAAGCTATCAGCTGGTTCATCTGCCTGAGCGTCCCAATCTGTATTTGAGACAGCTTTTTGCTGAAACTCAGGGAAAGATTGCTGCCCGAATGCTGGAGAAAGAATTCGGAGAGTGGTATCCCTGGATAAAAGCAGCGAAAGAGGTACAGAAGATGAATGGAGTTCAGGCAAGACTACCTGTTGATATCCAGATAAAATAATCTATTGCAACGATAATGCGGGTAATTAAGTTCAGAAAAAAAATCTTTTCCGGGCTTAATTACTTATTTTTGCATAAACCTATTCCCATCATATGTCAGAAATAAGAAACAACTGGACAAGAGAAGAAATAGCGGAGATCTTTAATGCTCCTATTATGGACCTGATATACAGGGCAGCTACCGTGCATCGGACTTATCATGATCCTCTGGAAGTTCAGGTTTGTACGCTTCTGTCTGTCAAAACAGGAGGTTGTCCGGAAGACTGTTCCTATTGTCCGCAGGCAGCCAGATACCATACCAATGTAAAAACGCATAAGCTGATGGAGGTTGATGAAGTTATAAATGCAGCTTTGGTAGCTAAAGAATCAGGAAGTACCCGTTTCTGTATGGGAGCAGCCTGGAGAGAGGTAAGAGATAACAGGGATTTTGATAAGGTTCTGGATATGGTAAAAGGTGTAAGTACCATGGGTATGGAAGTATGCTGTACGCTTGGAATGCTTACAGATGAACAGGCCCGAAAGCTGAAAGATGCCGGTCTGTATGCTTACAACCACAATCTGGATACCAGCGAAGAGCATTACGATAAGATCATTAGCACCCGTACGTATGATGATCGTCTGGAAACTCTGGAGAATGTACGTAATAATAAGATATCCGTATGTTCCGGCGGTATCATAGGAATGGGAGAATCAGAAGGAGACCGTATCGGAATGCTTCATACCCTTGTTAATCTGCCGGAGCATCCTGAATCAGTACCTGTGAATGCACTGGTTCCGGTAGAAGGAACTCCTCTGGAGGATCAGCCTCGTGTACCGGTCTGGGATATGATCCGGATGATTGCTACGGCCCGTATCATTATGCCTAAATCTATGGTAAGACTTTCTGCCGGTCGTGTTACTATGTCCTATGAAGAGCAGGCTTTGTGCTTTCTTGCCGGAGCAAATTCTATTTTTGCCGGAGATAAGCTATTGACAACTCCCAATCCGGAAGTAGACCGTGACAAAGAAATGTTTCAAATACTGAATCTGAAACCCCGCAAATCTTTTAAGGACGGAGAAGCGCCCATTAAGTTTGAGCAGATTCCCCAGCATATTGCCAATTAATAAGTCCTGGATCTTATATTAGAAGGCTGCCTGATTCAGGCAGCCTTTTTGTTTTTAAAGGAATTTTATCTCCGTCCTCTCTGGTAATAATGTTTCCATATCCTTTGTATTAAAAACCTTACAGAATAATCCGTAGTTAAGTAAAGAGAAGAGGAATGAAAAGATTATGGCAGAGATACGATTAAAAAAGCGGAAGAAGCCTCTCTGGCCCTGGGCGGTTGGTTTGATAATATTTTTGACGCTTGGCTGGGGAATCCTTGAATCATTAAAGCACCGGGACCGCAGCAATAATAGCGGAATCAGTCTTGATCATAATATAGATCAGTCAAAAGAATCAAAAGAATTTGCTTTTGATTCGGAAGAGGCTGAGCGAAACCGTAATGAGCGTGATGTAAAAGAATTTGTCCGGTTTTCGAAGAATACCGACGCTTACGGATCCGGTAATATATATGAAGCAGAGGGGCTTCAGAAGCTGGCATCAGCGCTTGAAGCTCTTTCGCTTGAAACCGGAGTTAAAAACAGTGATGTCGGGAGAAAGCTTTCTGCACTTAAAAGCCGGTCGGACTTTATGCGTATGCATGGAAATGAACATGGAGATTCAGCCCGTGTTGCCATGACAGAAGCAGTGGACGTTTTTAAAATTATACAGCAGGAAGTGGATCCGAGTGGCAGTGAACTAATACAAACGCTGGATGAATCTATAAAAAGATATAACCCTTCTGAATCGGAAGATATACATAAAAGGCAGATGGAGGATTTCTTTGAGAAGTCCGCTATGGCAGTTGATGTTTTGTGGAATAAGAAACGAGAATAAACAGGTGGTTGGGAGAGGAGAATTATGGCACAGAAAAATAGAAATCTGGAGAAGCAGAGCAGACGGTCTGCTACGGTAGAGGATAATTATCCGGATGTACGGGATTATGTACTGCTGGATGAAAATGAGAAGATTGTAGGGCAGGTGATTGATATGATTATTGACCTGGATAAAGATCTGGTAAGATATCTGCATGTGTACATCGATCCTGAACGCTCCATGGCGGACAGATTTCGAAATCTGCTTATTCCGACCGGGTTTTTCCGGGCAGATTTGCAAAACAGGGAAGTATACCTGTATGGTATCAGTCTTGAACAGGTGTTGCATCTGCCAGATTACGATGGAGGTACGGTAAGTCCGGGGCTGGAAAATGAGATAGCAGCGTTGCTGACTCCGGAAACGGGTAAGATTGCCCGGAATCCGGATGATTTTTATAATTATGATCATTTTACTCCGATTTATATCAATGAACTAGAGTAAGGTATGAGAAGAAGAGTATTGAAAAATACTCTTCTTCCTGAATACTGATTTTACAGAAGCCGGTATCTATTGGTACCGAATATCTTTTTTGTAATTTTGCACCGGATGGACAAGATGCGTGCAAAGTTAGCGGAAAGAGCAGCCCAGGGAAACCTGCGCAATCTGGTCAGAAGCCAGGGCAGAATCGATTTTTTTTCGAATGACTATCTCGGCCTTGCCCGTAATGCAGAACTTTCCAGGTGCATCAGGGACTCATATGCAGCCTTTGATGGTAAAATCAACGGATCAGCAGGAAGCAGGCTTTTAGCCGGTCATAATGTGCTGTTTGAAGATCTGGAAATATTTCTGGCTGATCTTTTTCTTGCAGAAAAGGCATTGATCTTTAATTCCGGCTATAATGCCAATCAGGCGATATTGTCATGTGTACCGCAGCGCGGGGACACTATTCTATACGATGAGCTTATTCATGCCAGTCTGATCGACGGGGCCCGGTTGAGCTTTGCACGACGTTACTCTTTTGTCCACAATGATCCGGACGATCTCAGACGATTGCTTGAAAAAAGTGAAGGCGATGTTTATGTAGTGATAGAATCGGTGTACTCTATGGACGGAGATTACGCTCCGTTGCGGGAGATGGTTGAATTATGTGAGGCTTTCGGAGCAAATCTGATCGTTGATGAAGCACATAGTACCGGAGTCTACGGAAACAAAGGTAATGGGATGGTCTGTATGCTTGGGCTGCAGGATCGGGTATTTGCCAGGGTTATGACCTTTGGCAAGGCGATGGGGGTTCATGGTGCCTGTATTTGTGGCAGTAACGTGCTTATTGATTATCTCATTAATTTTGCCAGGTCATTCATTTATACAACAGCGTTGCCAGTGCATAGTCTTGTTTCTATTGATCAGTCCTTCCGTTTTCTGGCGAAACACGAAATCCTACAGAGTCAGTTACGGGAAAAAATACATGTTTTTCTGACAGTTGCAAAGGAACAGGGCATAGGCTCTGTATTAATTCCTTCCCAAAGCTCTGTACAAATGCTTAAAGTACCTGGAAATTCCAATGCGAAAAAACTGGCTGTTCATTTAATGGATTCTGGATTTGATGTACGGGCTATACTCTCTCCGACTGTAAAAGAAGGAGAGGAACGTCTCAGAATCTGCATACATAGTTTTAACGAATCGGAGGATATATACCATCTGGTAAAAGAAACAGCCTCTGTTATCTAAAATTAGGAATAACTGATATGAACTATTTTGTGACCGGAATTAATACAGGCAGCGGTAAAACAATTGTAAGTGCTGTCTTATGTCAGGCTTTGCAGGCTGATTACTGGAAACCTGTTCAGTGTGGAATCGATGAAAGGGATCTTGATCAGGTGAAGAGTCTTGTAAACAATGGTCATACTCTTTTCTTTGATGAGGCATATTGTCTAACAGAACCGGCTTCTCCTCATCAGGCAGCGTCTATGGAAAACACGAGGATCACTCTGAGTGCTATCGGGCTGCCGGATAATGGAGGCAATGATCTGATTATTGAAGGTGCCGGAGGAGTTCTGGTTCCTCTGAATGATGATGAGGTGATTATTGATATCGCTGCCAGATTCGGAGCAGAGATTGTACTGGTTGCAGATCTGTATCTGGGTAGTATAAACCATACGCTGCTTACTGTGAATGAATTGAGAGCAAGAGGACTGGTGATTAAAGGAATTGTCTTTAATGGGCCGGATAACAGCCATTCCCGTGAGATTATCAGTAAAAAAACAGGATTAAAAACACTGCTTCATTTAAAACCGGAGCCGGATATTAACGAAGCTGTCATTACTAAGTATGCCATTGAACTCTTCAACAACTGGTAACCAAAACCTTGCTGCCCGGGACCGGGAGGTCGTCTGGCATCCTTTTACTTCGCTAAATGCTTCTCCTGCCATACCTGTGGTAAAAGCGGAAGGAGTATGGCTGCATACCGATGACGGAAGAAGAATTCTGGATGCGGTTTCTTCCTGGTGGGTTAATCTCTTCGGGCACGGGCATCCGGCGGTGGCTGATGCGATAAGCCGGCAGGCGAGACAGCTGGAACATGTTATTTTTGCCGGATTTACACATGAGCCGGCCGTAGCACTGGCGGAGAAAGTATTGAAAATGGCTGGCAATGATTTCCGGAAGGTATTTTTTTCAGATAATGGAAGTACGGCTGTTGAAGTGGCGATTAAGCTTGCAATTCAATACTGGTATAACAAAGGTGAAACCAGGCCGCGGATTATTGCGCTGGAGGGAGCTTACCATGGTGATACTTTTGGTGCTATGTCAGCTGCCCAGCGCAATCTGTTTAACCGGCCTTTTCAACCCTATTTATTTGAAGTCGACTTTGTGCCGTTTCCGGAAGCTGGCAGAGAAGACGAGTGTACTGCTGTATTTGAAAAATATTGCCGGAGCGGTCTTGCCGGAGCTTTTATATATGAGCCTCTGGTACAGGGAACATCCGGTATGCGTATGTATTCTCCTGAAGTTTTGCAAAGCATGCTGCAGATAGCTGACGAATACGGTGTGCTTTGTATCGCGGATGAGGTATTTACCTGTATGGGAAGAACCGGAAAGAATCTGGCGTCTCACTATATGGAGCTGCAACCTGATATTCTATGTATGTCAAAAGGTATTACCGGCGGTTTTCTTCCTTTGGGGCTTACTATTTCCAATGACCTGGTAGTACAGGCTTTTCAGGCTGATGATAAAACAAAAACGTTTTATCATGGGCATTCCTATACAGCCAACCCGATTGCCTGTGCGGCAGCAAATACCAGTATTGAGTTGCTTCTGCATGATGAAATGCAGGAAAATATAGCCCGTATCGCAGGAAAGCATCGTGATTTTGTACAGCAAATCCGGAATATAGCCGGTATTGTCAGGACTGATATGCTCGGAACAATCCTTGCTATCGAGCTGAAGGTAGAAAATCCGGGCTATCATGCATCCATTAAGGACTTCTTGTATGCTTATTTTTTAGAGAGTCACATATTAATGCGCCCCCTGGGTAATATTATTTATGTGGTTCCGCCGTATGTGATCAGCAATGAGGAGCTTGATTTGATTTATGATCGTATTCAAAGCTTGCTCCGCATTTTATAAATCAAGTATATCTTTTAACTTTAAGCCCTCAATTATGACTATTCGGAATAAATGAGGATTCTGTCTGATTGTTATTTATGATATTATGAAAAGATATATCGCTTTTTTCCTGATTGGATTTTTGGGATGGACAATGCCTGGCATAGGGCAGCGCCTGGCTGCAACAGTGTCTTATTCGGGAAGCGCTCCCTTTCTGGAGCCTGATCCTACCAAGCTGATTGTAAAATTATCTGAACAGGAATTTGTTGCTCTGGCCAAAGTGAAAGGCGGACTAAACAGTGTTTCTGAATTTCTTCTGGAGAAGTATGACTTGTCACTAAAGATCAGTTATTCTACTATTGTCTCTCTGGCTGCTGACGAAGATATCATCCGTTTTTTTTATAATGGTGATCAGTTGGTATTGCTTACCAATGTGCATGACCTGGGAAGAAAAAAAGCCCAGCTGAAAGCATATTTCTTTGATGTGTCTACCGGTGAGAAGAAAGAGGATAAAACTGTTATAGATGCAACGGTGACCGACTGGGTAGCTGATCGGTATAAAGGTGCTGTGAAGGAGTCATTCAGGAACAATATCTACTCCTATCTCAATCAGAATTTTATTATTCCTGTGCAGTATCAGTTTTGTGTATCCTTTTCTCCTGACGACAATAAGATACTGGTCTATATATATGATTACGGACAAAAGACGCTGGCAGTAAATGCAATACTTTTTGACAGCAGGATGCAGCAACTGCATGAAGCCAGGGTGCCAATCGATAATAATTTTATTAACTACGGGCTTTATCCCAATAACCGGGGTGATTTCTATATACTGAATGTTGATCGTCTGGGACGGCTGGTACTGGTACAGTATAATATTGCCGATGGCACTAACAAGTTTCTGGATTTGCAATATTCGAGCTCTGTAAGAGAAGGACTGGTATTGCGGCAGCTGAATGATGATATCTGCTATGTAGCCAATATCAATATTAAGAACGGAGTCATGCTTGGAGTAATGTACACCAAGTTTAATTTTCAGGATAATCTGATTGAGAAAATTAATTATTATGAATTGTCCAACGGGCTTAAACAGACAGTAAATACAGCGCGGGCAGTCAAACAGAATGTGTCTTCGCAGGAAAACTGGAAGAATTATGAAATCACCCATTTTCTGATCAATGAATTTGAAAAAATAATATTGGTACTGGAAAAACGGGAGCTAACCAGTGGTAATTTTTCTTATTCAGGGGCATCCGTAAATGATATAGCTCATTGGGGGGAAAAAACAGGAAGGCTGAATACAGAAGGAATGCTGCTTTTCGCGTTTAACCGGGAAGATGCCATTATCTGGGAAAACTTTTATCTCAAATCTCAACTTGCTGACGTAAATGTTGGTTTGCTTGGCGCTTCTGTGGAATTGGACAATACGGCCGAAGGTAAAATCCGTATGGTCTATGCCAATGCTGATGGAGCGTCAGGGGTTTTCAATGCACTAAAGTATGTGGAATGGGATGAATACAGCGGATCCCGGGTCAAAGAGCTGGATCTGGAAAATAAGGATAAGCTATCGCTTATGAGAAGTCATCTGGCTTGGTGGGATGATAAGCTCATATTGGTGGGGAGAAAAGGAATGATCGGAAAAAAAACCGTGATGAATTTGTATGATTTGAAGTAATAAATTCTTAGAAACCGAGGAAATAGTGGTTTAGTCATGATGTATGGATCACTGTTCTGAGCGTTGTGGAAGAAAGCCTGATAGTGTAAATTTTAGCAGATGGCCGGTTAAGGATTTTATTGAGCATACCATATAAAAAACTGGTATTTGTATCAGATGGGAATCAGCGGGTGATCTAACATTTGCCATGCTTTGCAGATTATTTTAATAGTTTTAAAACAATCGGATTATGGCAAAATATAGCAAAAAGGCCCAGAAGAAAATTGAAGAAAAAATGGAGGAGATGAAAGAAGGGAAGCTGAAATCAGGAGGTTCCGGAAAAACAGTTAAAAGTAAGGCACAGGCGGTGGCCATAGCCTTATCCGAGGCCAGAAAGGAAGGGGCTAAAGTGCCTGATAAAAAGAAAAAGAAATCGGAGAAGTAAACCAGCGAATAAGGAAGGGGATCAGCCGTGATCCCCTTCCTTTCATTTTTAGACTAATTTGCGTGCTTTCTCAAGGTCTTCCTGCGTATCAATACCTATGCTTTCAATATTGGTAATGGCAGCTTTAATTCTATATCCGTTTTCGATCCAGCGGAGCTGCTCAAGCTGTTCTGCCATTTCGAGGCTGCTTTGGGGCAGTTTGGTAATTTTCTCCAGAATATCTGAACGATAGGCGTATATGCCAATATGTTTATAGAAAGTATGTTTTCCGAGCCATTCGTTCGGGGCTGCACCTCTGATATAAGGAATGGTAGAGCGGCTGAAGTAAATCGCTTCTGATTGCTGGCTGAGCAATACTTTGGGAGTATTGGGATTGAAAAGTACTTCTTCCGAATCGATTTTCTTTACGAGAGTAGCCAATTCTGTCTCCGGATTTAGTACGGAGGCAAGAAGAGAAATCTGAGCCGGTTGTATGAATGGTTCATCTCCCTGTATATTGATGATAAAATCAACCGGTTTTTCAAGATGATTTATTGCCTCGGCACAACGATCGGTACCGCTCTGATGTGCATCAGAGGTCATTACAACTTTGCCAAACTGCTTTACTGTTTCATATATTTCTTCATGATCCGTAGCGACGATCAGATCAGAGAGGTCTTTGCACAACAAAGCCTGTTCGTACACACGCTGAATCATGGGTTTACCGCCAATGTCAGCCAGCGCCTTGGCCGGAAGCCTGCCCGAAGCGTAACGGGCTGGTATAATGCCTGCTATTTTCATGGAATGATGTTATTCTGCGTTACTCACTGATTTCTTTACCCGTAGAGAAGTGCCCGCGATTTCTATAACTTCAACAGCAGTCCCTTTTTCAATAAACTCTCCCCGGGTACAGGCATCGTAAATGATGTCATTGATCATGACTTTTCCGCTGGGACGAAGCACAGACCAGGCTGTTCCCCGCTGATGCAGCAAGGTTTCCTGATAAAAATTGGAAGTCCATCCTGCTTTTGAATGCATGGTATCTTCAAGCATAACCCGTTTGAATGCCCGGCTCTCCACAAACCTGGCACCGCCTGCGAATACAAGAATCAGGGAACCGCCAATGCCGGCAAAAAGGATGGCAACTGCTTCTATAACGGCATGTGCCGGTACAAAGGTAAAATCAAAAGCATTGTTGTTTAGTAATACTAATACAATACCAGCGCACAGAAGGATGAGGCCTGCTATACCCGCAATGCCAAAACCGGGAATTACCAGCAGCTCGAGCAATATGAGTATGATACCGGCAATAAAAATCAGAATTTCCCAGTATTCGGCCAGTCCGTTGAGATAGTTGGGCAGGAAATAAAGAATGGCTGCTATGACCGATGCGAGTAGTGCAAAGCCTACTCCGGGAGTCTGGAGCTCGAAATACAATCCTCCCAGAATAATCAGAAGCAGAATGCTTTGCAGGTAAGGATTCAGGAATATATTGATGATTCTTTCTGTTCTGGAAAGCTCAAAGTGATGAAGCGTATAATGGGCAATCCCCAGCTGCTTTGTCAGAAGACTGTCAATTGAGCTTACTTTGCCTTCGCAGAATCCGTTTCTGATCGCTTCTCCTGTAGTAAAAGAAATAACATTGCCTACCGCTATACTGTCCTTGCCTACCGGTTGTCCGACCATACCGGCAGCAATATCGGGATTTCGGCCTTTTTCTTCGGCAGTAGCGCGCATTTTGGCGCGCATATACGCCTGATATTTGTCAGGTGCAGGCTTGCCATCTGCAAAAACAACTGTAGCAGCTCCTATATTGGCACCGGGAGCCATGTATATACTGTCGGTAGCCAGAGCGATCAGCGCACCGGCAGAAGCGGCATTGTTGTTTATAAAGACATAAACAGGTACGGGAGAGGCCAGAATCCGGTTGCGTATTTTGTCTGCATCATCCAGCGTGCCGCCATAGGTGTCCATGTCGATCAATATAATATCGGTTTTCTGCTTGATGGCTTCATCAAATGCAAGATCCACATAGCGGCTCATTCTGGGGTCAATTTCGCTTCTGATTTGAAATACGAAAACAGTGCTTTTCTCCTGAGCATGACTAAGTGAGCAGATCAGAGAAAAGCAAACAGGCAGAAGAAAACGGATTATTACAGTCATTTTGAACAGATGTATAAGAAGTCTGAAATTTACTAAAATAATACTTATGGCTTTTGATTAACTTTGAATAAAGTTAGGAGATAAGATAGTTGGAAAAATTGCCTGCTCAGTCGATTGTAATGGATGATATGGTCTGGAAAGTTCATTTTACGGATCTGTATATGCTTGTAGAAACCAGAGACGGTATAAAAAAACATTTCAATCTGCTGTGTATCGATACCCGTACAATGAAGGTAATATGGAAGACAGAAACAGCTGCATTGAGCTGGTGGGAGACCATTGTTGCGGTTACTGGCAGGTATATCGTTTTAAGTCTTTATCAGGACCCCGCTTTTCCCTGTACCGGTGGTTTGAAAGTGATGGATTTGGGCAACGGGAGTTTTTTATGGAAAAACAACTGCTATAATCTGGCTGAAGTAAAAAGCGATGACGTAATCCGGGTTGTAGATACAGAAAATGATCAGCGGGAAACTATGGAAATAAAGCTTGAAACCGGCGGAGTTTTGACAGGTTTTTCGGAAGGTGAAGAAGGTAACAGGGCTGAAACAGAAAGGAAGATAACTCCTTCATTTTATCCGGAAGGACATGAATATTTTGTGCAGGTAGCCTCTTTTTTAAGCCTGAAAGGCTATCATCCGGTCAAAGCTATCGAATATGCAGAAATCGATGATAAAGTTGTTATTGGATTTTATGAAGATACAGAGGGGGGGATTCGGTTTATATTGCTGGTAATTAATGTAAAAGGAGAAGTCTTTTGGGAAGAAACCGGGACAAATCAACGTGACGGTATAGGTTTTGGTACGTATTTTCTTTTAAAAGAATGGATTGTTTTTGTCAGGGATAAAAAAGAAATAGTAATTTTGAGCCTGAGTATTTGAATCTATGGTTATGAAAAAAGCATTAATATTTCTGTCACTGCTATGTGCGTTTGTTTCATCTCAGGCTTCAGTACTGGATTCTGTCGGAGTTGAAAAGAAAGGCGATACCTATTTTATACAGCATAAGATGGAGGCAAAAGAAACACTGTATGCCTTGTCCCGGAGATACAACGCCACGGTAGACGAAATAAAAAAAGCAAATCCGGGAGTCAATATTAATGATATCGGTATAGGGCAGATTATTCTGGTACCTGCCAAAAACTACAAGCCCGCTGCTGCATCTTCTTCTGCGCCTGTATCGGGGAAAAAAATCCATAAGGTAGAACCGAAGGAAACTCTGTTTGCCTTGTCTCAGAAATACGGTGTTACTGTCGATGAACTTAAGAAGGCAAATCCTGCATTGAATGAAAAAGGACTGCAGGTAGGAATGGAACTTGTGATACCCGGAAAAAGCGCACCTTCGGCAGTAGCTGCTACTGAAACCCGGAAACCTGAGCCGGCACCGGCTGCAAAACCTGCACAAAGCACGAGTACCGGCACAACTCCTGCAGCGACACCTAAACCGGTGACAGCTGCTGCCGAGAAACAGAAATCAGAGCCCGCTCCAGCCAGACTTACACCAACAGACCTGCCTTCTAAAAATAATAAGATTGAGAAGGTAAATGAAAACGGCCTGGCAGAAACTGCTCCTGCACGTCAGGATGCTCCCGACTTCTTTGCTTATCACAAAACGGCTCCGGTGGGTACGATTATTCATGTGGTGAATGATCAGAATAATCAGAATGCCTATGTCCGGGTAATTGGACCGTTGAAAGATCCTTCTTCCGAAACTGCCATCATTCAGCTTTCCCCGAAAGCGATGGAGCGAATCAAAGCCGGAGATACTAAAGCCAAAGTCAGCCTTTCTTATTTTATGCCTTGAATACATTGCAATTAAAAGACTTTCTTGACGAAAAAGTCGCTGTCTATAATCAGCCGGGTTTTATTGAAAATGATCCGATATCGATTCCGCATCTTTTTTCTGTAAAGCAGGATATCGAAATTATGGGCTTCTGGGCTTCTATCCTTGCCTGGGGGCAGCGGGCAACCATAATAAATAAATGCAGGGAGCTGGTCCGGCGCATGGACGGAGCTCCATATGATTTTATCCGCAATCATACGGATAGAGACCTGGCACGTTTTGCAGGTTTTTGTCACCGGACGTTTAATGATACAGACACGCTCTACTTTATTGCTTTTTTTCACGATTACTATTCCCGACACGAATCGCTGGAGACTGCTTTTAGTCAGTTTCTGACTGAAGATTCTCCGGATGTCGGACCAGCGCTTGTTGGCTTTCAGAGACTGTTTTTCAGCTTGCCGGATTTTCCGGCGCGTACGATGAAGCATGTTTCGACACCTTTGCGGGGATCTACCTGTAAAAGGCTGAATATGTTTCTTCGCTGGATGGTACGAAACGATAATAAAGGAGTGGATTTTGGTATCTGGAATCAGATACGTATGTCGCAGCTGATTTGCCCGTGTGATGTCCATGTCGACCGGGTAGCCAGGCGCTTCGGACTTATTCAGCGGAAGCAGACGGACTGGCAGACAGCTATGGAGCTAACAGAAAACCTTCGCCGGTTTGATGGTAATGATCCGGTTAAATATGATTTTGCGCTTTTTGGTATCGGAGTAGAAGAAACGCGTACACGCCTGATCAGATAGTCTGTTTTATTTACTTCTTAATGGTTGCAGCAATTCCATTAGCCCGTTGATCTTTATTTCATATACCAGAGCCAGCTCCTGTCCGAGCGTTCCCTCAGGCCATCCTTTTTTGGCCATCCATTCAAGATAGGGAACGGGAATATCCAGCAGTTTTATTCCCTGATATTTCCCAAAAGGCATAGTTCTTGAAAGTATCCGCTGCAGGACCTGGCTGTTGAGGTTGAGTTCTTCCATTATTGATAATAGGGATGATACAAATGAGGCTGAATATATAAAATTTATTGACAAATAACTGGAGATGATATAGTCTTTTGTGCTGTTGGTATAGAAGTCAGGCAGAAAAAAATAAAAAATTCTCAGATCCTTCTGCTTCTCCTTATATTTAAAGTTTATTCGGCCATTGTTGCCGATGGTAAAATTTGGTTTTAGAAATTATTGTTTTAATATGTTGATATATCTGAGAAGTTTTTTCTGCTTTTTGACAGGGTTTGCCGGAATCCTGCTTTTTTCATCGAATATATATGCGCAAGGGGTGGTGTTTCAGGGCACGCTCCGGGACAGCCTGGATCAGACAGAGATACCCATGGCGTATTTGTCGCTCAGCGTACAGGCAGACCAGACTCTTCGCTATGCTGTGTATGCTGATACGGCGGGTAATTTTTATTTCCCCAATGTCATCCCGGATAATTACCTGCTGTATATAAATGCGTTTGGATACAGGGAAAAGTATATTCCATTACATATTGAGAGTTCAATCAGTGATTTTTCCGTCATGATCTCTCCGGATATTCAAAGTCTGGAAGGTATAGTGATTAAGGGAAGAATCCCGCCTGTGGAGAATAAGGGAGATACAACGGTTTATAATGCATCGGCTTTTAAAACCCTGCCGGATGCAGACGCTGAGGCATTAGTGAAAAAACTACCTGGAGTAACGGTCAGAAACGGTGAAGTTACCGCCCAGGGCGAAAAAGTAACTGAAATATATGTAGACGGGAAACCTTTTTTCGGTCAGGATCCTAATACGGCTTTGAAATCCCTGCCTGCGGATATTATTGATAAAGTGGAAATTCTCGACAGAGGGAGTGATCAGGCTTTATTTACGGGTTTTGATGATGGAGACCGGATTAAGGCAATTAACATTGTAACGAAAAAAGATCGTCGTAATGGCGCTTTTGGTCGTGGATATCTGGGATATGGAAGCGATGAACGATATAATGCCGGTGCTACGCTCAACCTGTTTAACGGGAACCGGCGTATCACGTTGCTGGGTATTTCCAATAATATTAATCAGCAGAATTTCTCCAGTGATGATCTGGCTGGACTTGTGAGCGGAGATCGTATGGCTGGCGGGCCAGGAAGGTTTCGCCGGGGAGGTGGAGGTGACGATTTCCTTGTCAGCCAACAGAACGGAATTACCAGAACCAATGCATTGGGGCTAAATTTTTCAGATTCAATAGGACGAAAAGTAAGCTTTTCGGGGAGCTATTTTTATAACCGGGCCAATAATACAAATACACAGTATGTAAACCGAAACTATTTTATGTCCGGAGACTCATCGCAGATATACCGGCAATCGGGTGATGAGAATAGTATTGCTCAGAATCACCGGCTGAATATGCGGATTGATTATAAGATTGATTCTGCCAATTCGATCCTGTTAACTCCAAGGCTTACAGTGAATCAGCAGGATGCCGGAAGTAAGCTTTTTTCAGAAAGTATTTTTTCTCCGGGGAGCATATACTCCTCAAGCAATAACGAATATGCCCAGCAGTCACAGTCTGTTGATTTTCGTAACAATGCCTTGTATCGGCATTCTTTCAGGAAAAAGGGGCGAACACTGAGTGTTGATCTGGAAACTGCTTTTGCCATTCTGAATGCAGACAATTCTTTGCAGGCAATTAATTCCTATGCATCAGATGTGCGAAACGGCTCCGATTCTCTCAATCAAAAGACGGATTTGCGGCAAAACTCCTATACGCTGGGGACTGATTTGAGATATACAGAACCTCTGGGAAAAACAGGGCAATTGATGTTTCGATATGAAGTAGAGTTATCGAATCGGGATTACGACAAGGAAACAGCCGATTTGCAGGGAGCAGGCTTGTATCGTCTGGATAGTACCCTGTCCGGTAACTATGCATCTCAGTACCTGACCAATGAAGGAGGAATGGCTTATCGTCTCAATTTGAAAAAGCTTTCCGGCAGCGTCGGTATCAACTATCAGAATGCCCGACTTACCAATCATCAGGTATTGCCAACTGAGTCTTCAATAAACCAGAGCTTCAATGCGTTGTTGCCAAATGCAATGCTCCGTTATACGGTTTCCAAGGAGAAAACCATTCGTGTATTTTACAGGGCGGGAACCAGTCTTCCTTCGGTCAACCAGTTAAATAATATTGTAAATAACAGTAATCCCTTGCTGGTGAGTCAGGGAAATCCTGACCTGAAACAGGAATACAATCATAGAGTATTTACGCGGATTGCTTTGGGTAAAAGCGAAGCCTATAAATCATTGAATATATTCGCCTTTGTTCAGAATACGCACAATTATATTGGCAATGCAGTTCTGATGCCGACAGCCGATACTCTCTTAAGCAATGGATACCTGCTTAGAGAAGGGGCACAGCTTACCACACCTGCCAATATGAGCGGGTACTGGACCGCCCGTTCAAGTCTGACCTATAGCTTTCCTCTGGATCTTATTAAGTCTAATATTGGCCTCACTACCGGCTATACCTATTCCAGAACTCCGGGTCTGGTTAATAATGAACGAAACTTTGTCAATAATCACGGGATCACGGAAGGTATTACGATCGGAAGCAATTTTAGCCATAATTTTGATTTTACGCTCGGATATATTGCAAGCTACAATATTGTGAATAGTGTTCTGCGTCCCGAAAGCAACCAGAATTACTTTTTTCATACCCTTGAGTTTAAGGCAGAATATGTCTTTAACAATGGTTTCCTGTTACAAAGTAATATCGGGCAGTATCTGTACCGCGGTCTGAGTACGAGTTTCAACAGAGATTTTGTGTTATGGAATGTCGGGGTTGGTAAAAAAATATTAAAAGATCAGCGCGGAGAGCTCCGGCTGAGTGTATTTGATATTCTAAACCAGAATAACAGCATTGCCCGGAATGTTACGGAAAACTATGTAGAAGATGTTGGCAACTCTATTCTGAATCGCTATTTTATGCTGACTTTTTCGTACAATTTCAGACAGTTTAAGTAGGCTTTAATGAAATGAGCAGTAGTTATAGAGTGCAGCAGAACCGTTGAATTGTTTATTGGTAGTGGCTCTATATGAAAAATTAAGTATTCTGAAGCCGGAAAAGATGTAGAGAGGGGATTAATAAATGCTGTACCCACTAGGCCAAGCTTATAAAATCCATAGGCAACTTCCACGGAATTGCATAGAAAAGTCTTCGGCATATCGAAATAATTGAAAAATAGACAGTTGTTTTTTTAAATAAAAATTGCCAGAAATATAAATCGGCATTTAGTAAGCAGGAATGGTTTATGTCAAATAACTTAACAGATCGGCAATTTTGGGTAGATTATTGGAACAGTAAAACCGGTATAGTAATAGAAATACCTGGTAATTATTTGTTTTATAAAGAGTTAATTCGGGTGGCCGCTGGAAGCAACGTAGAAACTGCCATAGAGTTAGGTGGATTCCCCGGCTATTATGCCGTATTTTTAAAAAAATACGTCCACCTTGATGTAACACTTTTAGATTATTTTATTCATCCTCCTGTTACGACGGCCTTATTGGCTAAAAACGGGCTCCCACCTGCAGCAATTTCAATAATAGAAGCAGATCTGTTTAATTATACGCCAGTCAAAAAATATGATCTGGTGTTAAGCTGCGGATTAATTGAGCATTTCGAAGATACAGCAGATATCATCCGCAAGCACATTGCCTTTCTTAAGCCGGGTGGAATCTTATTTATTACCTTACCTAATTTTAAAGCCTTAAATGGCTGGTTCCAGAAAAAATTTGATAAATCTAATTTTGATAAGCACAATCTGTCTTCTATGGATCCGAAGCTGCTTCGTGAGATTTGTGAACAAGCAGGGCTAACTGTTAAACAGGCAGGATACTTTGGGAAATTTGGCATCTGGCTGGAAAATGAACAGCAAAAACCGCTTCTGGTACGGTGGTTTAAGCGTCTTGTATGGGTAACCGGAAAAATAATCACCAAAATAATTCCTGTTGAATCCTCAGTCTTATCCCCCTATATTATTATAGAGGCGCAAATGGGCTTCGATATATCGAAATAATTTTAGAAAACAGAGCTAGTTGGTTTTAATTAACAAACGTCTGCAAAATCGTGCGGAGGGGCTTTTCGGGAAAAATTCAGATAACGAGAGGAAATAAAAAAAGCTGCCCATTTCAGGGCAGCTTTTTTAGCATCTTTTAGATTAAAGTTTTATAATCTTTTGTGTTAAAGTAGTATGCTCTCCTGTTACTTTTAGTAGATAGGTTCCTGGTTTTAATGCTTCTGCATTGATTTGGGTGGAATTGCCTTCACGTATTAATATTACTTCTCCCGATAAATTTAGTATCTCGACAGATCTTATTTTTTCGTTAGTATTTAGATCTATGTGGAAAATATTATTTGATGGATTAGGGAAGACGGTCAGCTCTTTTATGTTGGCAAAGCTCTGGTTAGCTGTATTTAAAATTAAGCAACTGCTGTATGTGACCTCAATATATGGATGTTTGGCAATATCCGTATGTTCACGACTGCCAAATAATAATTGCTTATATGGATCTTCATCATCTAACTTGATCAGCCATCCGTATTGATTATTGCCGGTAAATAAATTTAGAACATTAATGGTATAATCCTGAGTTGAGTTTTGGCTTTCGGGAATGAGAGCTGAGACGTGGTTGTCGAAGCCTGGCTTGTTGTTCCATGTTATCGTGCTTTCATCCCATTCTGAGCTTACTTTGTATATTGAAGCAGCATTTTTTCCATTAAGGGAAGTGTGATAATTGGAGTATGGCGTACCGGCAAAGCCTCCTGTTGAAGCATGGAATAAATGCAGGTTAGCGGATATTATATCTGCATTTGCGGGTATTTCATTAAAGTCGAAATTAATATAGGATCTCATATAGCCTCCACCCAGGTTATCGGTATTCCATGTCCAGGCAAGTGGGTTAATGGTAGGCTGAGTGCCGTAATTTATGTTAACCTGGTCATTTCTGCTAAAGATATTGGCGTCAGCAGTACTATACAGCTTTGTGGTAATTTCTTTACAGATGGCAGAATATGTCATTTTTAACATCGGTCTTATAGCAGGATTGCTATTCTCGGAAGATGCAAATATGAGTTGTCTGTATGGAGATTCCTGATCAAGCATGATCATCCAGCCAAAGTTGTCCGGTGAATTTAATAAGCTAATGAATAGTTCGGTAACATCAATAATATAGTCTTGAGTTTTCGAAGTGCTTGCAGGAATAGTTGCTGACAGGTTATTGGAAATGCGTGGCTGAGTGTTCCACGTAACATTATTTTCCTCCCATGCGGAAGATACCGGGTATATTTTTGCTGAGTTTGTGCCAGATAAGGACATATTCTGGTTACTGTATGGAGGGCCGGCCCATCCTCCGTCAGCGTGATAAAGATATAATTCAACTTTTATAATTTTTTGATATGCTGGCAGGTCGTCTAATGATGGTTTTAGTAAGCTTCGAAAAGTACCTTGCCCCAGATTGTCAGAATCCCAGGTCCATGAAAGAGGATTAACAGTGGCTTTATCCCCGAAGTTTACGTTTTTCTGATCATTTCTGCTAAAAATATCTACATCTTCCATTATGGGTATATTAACGGTGAGTTCCTCTCCGTATACTGAATAAATAAAAAATGAGAAAAATACAGATAAAAAAAAGTGAATTGTTTTGGTCATTTTATTAAATTTTTTATAGTGTAATGTTTTAAAATACTTATTATGTGGCTAAGTTAATAAATAGTTGGTTTCTATTTTTTAAATACGTTTAATAAATTTTATAAGCTCTTGAAAGCAATAGCAGCGATCAGAAGCAGAAAGGTTGCTAACTTATCAAAAGGGAAAGATGAAAAGGTCGAAATTTAATAGCTCCGGACACTTTATTATGGACATTTGTAACGTGTTAAAAAGCAAGGCAAGTCATTTGCTATTGTGGCTTTCTGATCCGTCTTATAAAAAAGCAGGTAAACTTTAAGGGGTTTGCAAGCTCCCCAATACGCTGGATACATTTTCCAGAAACCCCGGTTATATGAGCAAGCTCATATAGCACTTCTTCGATTCCGCGATCCGGTTCTCGCCAGCATTTATACGAGCATACCGAGAAAGAAATGCGCAATAATATACAGGTCCGCCACAAACTTAACTTACGATATTGATGAAGATATTCTACCAATTCGCACTTGTTTACAGGTCTTAAAGCTTTTTTCGATCAGAGCCTGCCCTGAGTGTATAAAGGGACTTTAACCAAACTTGCATCTGGAAATAAAACATTATCTTTACGCCTTCTTTTTCCGATCTTCGTCATATTTGTAATGTATAAAGATTCTATAGATATAATTCTTCCGTGTTATAATCCGCCAAAAAACTGGGAAAAAGAGATTGTACACAACTATGATAAACTCGTTAAACTACTACATCAGTATCAAATCAATATTATATTAGTAAATGATGGTTCATTGCATAATACGGCACAGGAGCAGATTGGATATTTAACAGAAAATATACCATCATTTACTTATATTTCCTATAAGGAAAACAGGGGAAAAGGTTATGCACTTAGAAAAGGAGTTGAGAAATCAACCGCAAAATATGTAATATACAATGATATAGATTTTCCATATACCACCGATTCTATTTGTAATATATTCACTCGATTAACCGAGAATGTTGATATTGCTGTAGGAAACCGCGGAGAAACCTATTATAAGGATGTGCCAACTGTAAGGATCGTTATTTCTAAGCTTCTCAGAACATTCAATAAGCTGTTTCTTGGAATGAATATATCTGATACTCAATGTGGTTTGAAAGGATTTAATGAAGATGGCAGAAAGGTTTTCCTGCAAACGACAATAAATAGATATCTGTTTGATCTGGAATTTGTTTATTTGAGCTCGAATAATAAGGATATATTAATAAAGCCTGTAAATGTAACTTTAAAAGAAGGTGTAGTATTCTCCAGAATGAATATTAAAATTCTAAAACAAGAAGGATTGGCATTTATTGAATTAGTAGTAAAACACTTTGTGAAAAAAATACTTGGAATTAAGAAATGATTCTTTCAAATACAGAAGAACTATCTGCAATCAGAATTATTAAATGGCTATTGGGGATAGTGGCTATAATTACATTCAGTAATTTTATGTATAGAGGATATACTACCAATGATGACTTGGAATACTTTCTTGCTTTTCATAAAGAACATAGTATATGGAAATATAGCTATGAATATGCAAAATCAAATGGAAGATTTTACTTTATGTTCATGCAGCCATTGTTTAATGTAATTATTCCTAATGTTTTACCAATACAAGTCAGCCAGCTATTGAATCTTACTGTCCTAGCCCCCTAATCGACTGGACTAAATTTGGGAAATAATTTAGTAGAGTTAAATTAGTAAATCAATGGGAAAAACAAGAAGACATTTTAGTGTAGAACAGAAGATGCAGATCCTTCGGGAAGC
>Ga0206107_1000049_pt1 | contig 135966 bp, 128 predicted proteins | sample 2B0metagenome_FD_148652 | JGI IMG/M metagenome (GOLD analysis project Ga0206107, IMG submission 148652) | Enriched microbial communities from leaf-cutter ant dump, University of Wisconsin, Madison, United States - 2B0 | ecosystem: Environmental > Terrestrial > Nest > Insects nest > Nest dump...
CGCAAGCCGGGATTAATATCTTAGGCGGATTTAAAATTCGTTTTTAAAATCCACAAATAAAAAATGTTCCCTGAGATTTTCAAAGGGAACATTTTTTATTGATCTTTTACTTGACTTATTTTTTCACGATTTTCTGTGAAGAAATTTTTCCGTTAACGTTAGTTTTTAAAATATAAACGCCGGAAGGCAAATGGCTCATATTAATTTTCGCGTCATTTGCATTGGGTTCCACCGATTGGATTTTCTTTCCGTTTACATTGAACAATTCAATCTTTTCAATTTTGGAATCCGATTTCAGGTTCAAAATGTTCTGTGCCGGATTCGGATAAATCTGAATTGATTTTGAACCGGATTCCGAAACGCTCATTGCATCCGGATTCCAGATTGCATTTACCCATTCCGGATGGTCAACAAACGGATTCCGGTTGCCCTGGATATTATAAACTGCATTGTTTCTGTCGATTTCTTTCTGGCTCACCGGATCCTGCTCATTCCATTGCAGAAAAACAGCGATTTGCCAGTCTTCATAAACCTGGTCGGTAGTTCCGTTCAATGGATTGCTCGGGTCGGCATCGGGATCGTCCCAGCTACTGGAAATAACCTGGTCTTCGTACCTTGTAGCAAAATAAAACAGAATCCTGGCCACGTCACCTTTGAATTCGTCAATCGGTTCAAAAACAATTCCCGAAAATCCCGGCGTAGCGCTTGATCCGACTTTGGAACCATTGGTAGAAGTCCAGGAAGCGTTCCCAACTTTCCCAAACGGATAATTGCTTCTCCTGTTATTCACATAACCATCGGTCGGCAGAACTTGGTGCAAATCGGTTCTCATGGGTAATTGTTCATTGAAAAAACCTTGCGGGAACATGTGTTCCTTGTTCCAGCAATCTGCTTCCGAATTGTAATTCCCACACTGGTCGCCCTGTCCGAAACCATAATTGTAGGCATCCTGGCCATTGGGTTTTTCCGAATATATATCCAGCAAAGAATTATCGTTTTCGTAATATAAATCTTTGTCGGTCTGGCTGTAATAATCATCCAGGCTATTGTAAGACAAAACGGTCTGGTTATTTATAATTTCTTTCAAAGCGGTTTTCAGCTCATATCCCTGCAATCCCTGTGCGTCGTCATAATATCCGGCGGGAATCTGCGCACAGGCATACGCAAACAACAACATCGTCAATAATAAAGCTTTAAATTTCATTTGTCTGTTTTTAAAAAATTCAAGAGGGCAAAAGTACGGTTTTTAAAATCAAATCAAATTTTGTATCGCGTGATTTTTTTTATAAAATATATTGCAGATATGGAAATTTGTTATAATTTTGCGCTCTCATTCAGTCAATGGCTGGTGAATAAAAAAGTAAAGAGAAATTTCCGGATTTCAAAAAGAATTAAAATTTATGGCAAATCATAAGTCAGCATTAAAAAGAATCAGACAAAACGAGGTTAAGAGAGATCGAAACCGCTATTATCATAAATCTGCCCGTACAGCGATCAAAAATCTGCGTGCAGAAACTGAAAAAGCGGTTGCCGAGGAACAATTCCCAAAAGTATCTTCTCAGATTGACAAGTTGGCCAAACGCAACATTATTCACAAAAATAAAGCTGCGAACCTGAAAAGCAAATTGGCTAAGCACATCGCTGCTTTAGGATAAGAAAATATAGCTGGCCCGTTCGTCTATCGGTTAGGACTTCAGATTTTCATTCTGGCAAGAGGGGTTCGATTCCCCTACGGGCTACTAAAGGAGATTTCCAATATGTGAAATCTCCTTTTTTTATGGCAATAAAATACTGTGACACAAACCGTTGTAGTTTGATAATTCAGAGTTCGATTTTTTAAACACAATTTTGCGGTTGTCTCGCAAGATTATTTAAAAGGCTTTCTCAAAAGTATCTTTTATTGCATTTTTCCCGGAGTTCGATTTCTCTTTGGGGTTTCGGAAGTTCTTTCTTCCTCAGTTTTCTTATAATTTTTAGCCATGAGATATAAAAAATCTAATATCACAGCGGTCTCTTCATCATCCACCTGAATACCATTTTTTGCTAATATCGTAATTGCTTGCTTAACTGAAACCTTTTTATCAATGAAATTCATGTCAACTGTTTTTGTCTTTTCTTTTTTGTTAGTAGTATTTTTGATAAAGCACTGTTTAAATCCAAGGTTAAATCTCCTGTCTGGAAGTCAACCTTAAGTGGTGGAATCAGATTAACAACATGCCTTTTATCCGCAGTATCCAGAATTGGGAATCCTTGAAAAATATCAACAAACGGCTCGTTTTTCAATTGAATCTGTTTGTCGATATCCACTAATTTAATATTGATATGATGCAACTCTTTTTTCAAGGACTTGGTACTGACCTGATACTCCTTTCTTAGTTCCGCATAGTCATCGGGTTTTAATACGGCAGCCACAAATAACTTTCTGGCTTGGGAAAGAACAGAGTCTTGTTCATTCAGTTTTCTCACAATCATACTTCGTTCCTGTAGATATTCAGCTTTTTGTGTGTTTGTGTTCCAATTTTTTAAAATATGATTGAATAGATCAACTGTCTTGCTTGAAAGTATCAATTGTTGGAGTCTATCCAAGTAACGATCATTTAGAAGTATAGCATTTATACGGGTTTTACATCTACCATCGCAATGGTAGTATGGATATTTTCTTGTTTTGCCCTGGGAAAAGCTTCCGCGTAGGTTTCGACCACAAAGGGAACAAACCAAAAATCCCTTTAGAAAGAACATCGCCTTCAGATCGTCTTTTTTAGCCGTGACTACTCTCTTTGTTGTGATTATACGCTGAACCTCGTAAAACAGTACCTCGGATATTAACGGATCATGGATTCCTTTTACCAAATGCTGTTCTTGAGAACTGATTTTTACCGGAATAAGGCCACAATAGGCTGAATTACGTATAATTCTAAAAAAATGAGAACGAGAACATTTCAATCCCTTGGCTTCAGCCATCTTTCGGACATCCTCTATCCTATGAATATTCTTTGCAAGTTGTTGGAAAACCCATTTTATAATACTTGCCTCTGGTTGTTTTGGCACAATAATTTTTTTGCCATCCACCGTCGTCAGATTAATAAAGCCTAAAGGAGCCTTGCTGGGATATCTGCCCATTTGTTTTGCCCTGCGGATACCATTTGCGGTATTCATTGCTCTTCTACTGTTTTCCGCTTCGGGTACTGATAAGTAAACTGCAAGCATGACTGTGCTTTCCGGCACTGAAAAATCTAAAGGCTGATCAATAGCCATTGCCGTTGTCTTATATTTTCGAAGCAGCCCCATCATCTCATAGGCGTATTCAATATTCCGACTAAAGCGATCCCATTTAATGAACAGTATATTCTTGTCTTCCTTAGATTTACTCTTGATGACAGCAATTAACTTTTTCCATTCTGGACGATTGAAGGTCTTGGCTGAGAAATCTTCCCGGTAAATCCCTTTGACTTCAATATTGTTATACTCACAATATTTCAATAGCCGATCCTCCTGCTCTGGTAAGGAATATCCCCTTCTCTTTTGTTCGTCAGTGCTGACACGTACATATAAATAAGCTGTTTTCATTTGAATAATTTATGAATTTAGTTTTCAAGGTTGGTAATTCTTATAAGTTTTCCAATAGCTACCTTAAAAACGGAGTTAAATTGTAATTATCGAAAAAATATTAATGTAAACTAAAGTTGTAATTTAGTATATTATAGTTTACATTTGGAAAAATATTTAAATAACGATAGGACACTTTAAAACCTAAAAGGCCTATATGAAGAATACGATTCATGTGGAAAGAGCTAAACTTAGAATCTCACAAGAAGAACTGGCCAATAAGGTTAATGTTACCCGCCAGACTATTCATGCAATCGAAAGGGGAAAAAAAACGCCATCGGTAGAGCTGGCGATGAAAATAGCGGGGGTTTTCAAGGTCGTTGTTGAGGATATCTTTCAGTTGGAGTCATCTAGTAAAGAAAATAATAACTAAATATGCAACTTAATTTGAGATTTGATAAGCAGGTAATTAACCCTGCAATCGTTGATGAATCTTCGGTTTTAACAGATTTGAATTTACATCTATTATCTTTCCCTTCTCCTGATCAAGAATTACTGCCAGGACTTAATTGGGGTGGATATGATTGTTTGTTTACACCAGCCTATTGGAAGATGCAATATTTAATGCATTATTACGACGATGCTTTCAATATAAACTATAAATTAGGTAGCAATATCTTTGAAGAGGTCGTTGCATGCTTATTAGGAGGTTTTGGTCTAAAGTCAGAAATGGGATTAGCCGCTTTTCACAGATTAAAGAACAGATCCTTAATCAAAAGATTTATTTCGTTTGAAGCTATTCACACGGCACTTAAGGAACCATTTTTCCTCAAGAATAATATGGCTCGTTATCGATTTCCAAACCAAAAGGCGAAATTCATTTCAGAATTTCTTAACCGATATGATCTGGACATGATTCCTAGCATAGACCTCGAGCTAAGGGATTGGTTAATGTCAGTAAATGGTATTGGACCTAAAACTGCTTCTTGGATAACCAGAAATCATTTGGATAGTGAAAAGGTAGCAATAATAGATGTTCACATCCTTAGGGCGTTGCATTTAATGGGAGTATCTTGTAATGGATATGATGTTCAAAAAAATTATTTTGAATTAGAGCATATTTTTTTGCACATTTGTAAGGAGTTGGAAGTGCAACCATCAAAAATGGATGCTTTGATTTGGTTACAAATGAAAGAGTCAAATAAAGTTGCATTAAAAATATTCAATAACCATTATAACAGAGTCTAAACTTTTAAATCCAAAAATAATATGTCTGGATCCGGTGGTGGTGGAGGTCTTCCCTCTATAAATCGTCCTAGTGCGACAGAAAGTTGCGATGACCTTGTGATTAATACAAATTTGGCGTCGCCAAGGACTGAAGTAGTAACCCATTTAGAGCCGGGAAATATTCTCGATATCCGATTGGAAGGCGATCAAGGTCCTATTGTTGCTGTTGATGGTAACGGAAATGTCGCAGGTTCAATTATATCAAGAGAGCAATTGAGGCTTCTTTCCTGTATAGTTGCTGGAACACAATTCGTGGCCGAAATTCTTTCTATTATAAATGGACAATGTCAAGTTCAAATTCGTACTAGATGATTATTATTGGTGGCACGTATTCAGAAATATGCTTCGAGCCTATTTGGGAAAACATATTTGGATCGGGTTTCAGAGCCGTAAATATGGTTTTACAAGTAAACCCTAAACAAAAAATCGATTATTATACTTGTGCAGATAAAGAATTAAGCGATTACCTGAATTACCATAAAAATCTGAATGCAAGTCTCAATTTGCACATATCAGACATTTTTAAAAGTCCAGAATTCCATTACGATCATCCGTTAAGAACCCCTATAATTCATCCTCGTCCAGATCTATATAAGCATTTAGATGTAACCATTCATGCAAAAGGCGACAATGTACTTGTTTACGGTCTTATCGAAGCAACCTTTAATGTTGAAGGGGACAAGGTCGTTTATGATCCGCAATCTCCTGCAAACCCCAAAACGTTTACGTCTACAGGATCAAAAGCAAACCAATTGATAACAATTGTAAACTTTGGAGAAGCAAAATTGATAACGAAAAGTGATAACGTATCGGAAATAAAGGACTTCTTCTTTAACCACGAAAGTTGTCATGCGCTTATCATAAAGATGGGAGCTCAAGGTGCATTACTTTTTGAATCTATTGATGATGAACCTTTTAAAATTCCTGTTTTTAAAACCGATAAAGTATGGCCTATCGGATCCGGTGATGTGTTTTCTGCATATTTTGCGCACAGCTGGTTTAATGGGGAAACAATCCAACAAAGCGCTTTATCAGCCAGTGTTGCAACGGCAAAATATTGTAATACCAGAGACTTTTCAAATTTAGGTTCTTCAGATTTGACACAATTAGAAAGTTTGATTATCAATTCAGTACCCACGGGTCAAGTTTATTTGGCAGGACCATTTTTCACTTTTAGTGAACGGTGGTTAGTCCATGAGGCCTGGAATGCATTGAAAGGAATGGGTCTGAAAGTTTTTTCTCCATTTCACGATGTAGGTCATGGAAAGGCAACAGACGTTGTCCATAAGGATTTAATAGGATTAGATGAGTCTGATATTATATTTGGCATTCTTGACGGTCTAGATTCAGGGACTCTATTTGAAATTGGATACGCTATTTCGAAAGGGAAAAAAGTGGTTGCGTTTGTTCAGAATGAAAATGAAGAATCCTTAAAAATGCTGGAGGGAACAGGATGTATCTTGGAGCAGGATTTTGCAACAGCAATTTATAAGACATATTGGAGTTTTGGAAAAGCATAACACAGGCATTTTATTATCTGGAGGAATGGATTCCATCGCAATTGCATATTGGAAAAGACCGAGATATGCATTTACAATAAATTACGGACAAAGACCAGCGATTGCTGAAATACAAGCCGCAAACCAAGTGTGCAAATTTCTTGGAATAGAGCATCATGTCATTAGTGTTGACTGCTCCCCACTTGGCACTGGCGACATGAGTGAAAATGAGCAGTTATCCATAGCACCGGCGACAGAGTGGTGGCCCTACCGGAATCAATTACTAGTCACATTGGCCTGTATGAAAGGAGTTTCATTAGGGATAACAGAGTTGTATGTTGGGGCAGTTAGTACGGACGTTTTTCATAAGGACGGTACGAAGGGGTTTTATAGTTCTTTATCAACCCTAATGCAGTATCAAGAGGGAGAGATAGTGGTTACTGCACCAGCTATCGATATGAATACGGTGGAATTGATAGAGGAATCTAGTATACCTTCTTCGGTTCTTTTGTGGGCACATTCATGCCATACTTCAAATAATCCATGTATGAACTGCAATGGCTGTAAAAAATATCTATATACGCTGCAGGCTTTAGGTATAGACTAACAATGGATAATCCTACGCCAAAAAGACAATCTACAGTATTTACACAGTTTAAATACCCTGCGAATAAGAAGCGCTTTCTTCACCGTTCCTTACATAACCTGGATAAAGAGTTTTTGGAAGTAATACTGTCTCGAAATTCGGACCCGAACATCCTGTCGAGCTTATCAGAGAATGAATTATCAGAACTTTTATTGATCAGCACAAAAATACGTTCCATTCATATAGACAATGATGGTTATGTAATAACAAAGAGAACTACTCCTTCCGCCGGTGGGCGGCATCCAGTGGATATACTCGTTTCTCAATTCGCTCCTTCAGGTAATAGATCCTTATCATATTACAATCCAATCGATCACTCATTGAGTGAGCTATTGGTTCCTGCAGCGAAGTTACAGGATTTCTATAGCGAAGTTAATCTAAATTTACCTTTAGAAGAAGCTTGCCTAATTTGGTTTTCTATCCAAAAGGAAAAAACTGGCTCGAAATATTATAGTCCTCAAAGTTTGTATTGGAGAGATACAGGTGCATTACTTTATTGTATCCAGTTAGCTTCCACATATCTGGGCTACAAATCATGTCCAATCGGAACATTAGCTAATGCCACTTTTAATTTGTTGTTCAACAATCCGAAATTGGCATCAGGCGGAGGAATATTAATAGGAAAGTGAATTTCGTAAATCGTAGGAGTAGATAACTTTTTACAATCTCAGCTTACAATATTGATCGGTTGAAATACGTTTTCAAATTGAGAGTACGCCTTGCTCAAACTATTGTATGTTTTATCTACATCTTGTTTCTGCAATTTTTCGTTCACCAAGTCTATGTATAGTTGATCAATGAGTATTTGATGGATAAGCTTAAATGATGGGTAAGATCTATTGTTAGTGTAGGTACGAATCTCCAATGTCAAGTCTCCGACTTGCTTCATAACATCTACTGCCTGTATCCTGATTTGATTTTGTTTAGATGGATCGTCCATATTTGTAATGATATCTTTCAAGGCGTCCAGCAACTTTGCAATTAATTTTTTTAGGCTTTCGAATGATTTAAGGCCAATTTCAACGTTTTTATTAAAATCTTTTTCGACCTTTTCAATTTCTACCTCCGCTTTGTCAAAAATATCCTCACATGCGGTAATAAATTCTTGAATATTTTCTGCAGTAACTGAAAACAACTGAATTGGGAAATTATTGTTCTGCGCTTTAAACAACTCGGTTCTGATGGTAAACAAACTTGGCAAAAAATACTCAATCAAATGTATAGGCTTAATATGGCTAAAGGATTCCCAAGGAATAAATGCATGGTATCGCTCAGTTAATTGTTGAAGCTTAGATGAAATGAATCTTAGTTTTAATTTAGACAACTCTTCTGATGATATATCCTGTAACTCTCCTAGCGAACTCAACGTAATATTAGATGAGCTGGCACTTTTTACGGCTCCTGCCTGAAAGCCGGATTCAGACATTAGCAAACCACGATCCGCACCAACGTCTTGCACGATTTGCTGAAGGGTTAGTATTTTTTCTTTTGGTATTGAAGTTTTCCAAAACTTACATTCAATGATCCAAATGACATCAATTCCAAAGTGCTTTAACTTAACCAGCACATCTATTTTATGGCTGCCCCGCACACCTTTCACTATTGCATCAGTTTCTGCCCATGCTCCTATGGATCTGAAAAAATCTGCTACGGCTTGTTGATATTCATTCCAATTCATATTGTTCTGCCGTATTAACAATTAAAATTTACTTTAATCTTCCCAAATTATACTCAAGGCTTTATCCCTATAAGGAATACAATGCTCATAAAACGCTCTTCCCATATCCCTGTCTTTTACATAGTTAAACCAATCCATCGCCCAAACCTGCTCAGTTTTGTATATATCTCGTGTATTTGATTGCGTGAAGTATTCCCCCATAACTGTATTTACAGGTACATTCTTATCATTAAGTAGCCACTTATAAGGGAAGTCATCGCTTTCCAATTTCCATTTAACTATTCCACGTTCTGCGTATACGATCATGATTGGATGGTTACCTATTTGGGCAAAACGGAATGCACAGGCCGTCCTGCTAACTTTATATTGAGTGCACAGATTGTCAATCAATTGAAAGTTGAATTTTTTTCTAAAAACATCTTGTTTAAATCTTGATTCAGGCATCAAAAGACAGGATGCAAAATAGTCTGCCTCCCTTTCGATGGAATTAAACTGTTTTCTATTGATTATTGAAGGGTGTGGCTCTAGTATTCCCTTTTTTAGCCCTATCCGATGAGCATCTATAAAATAATGACCCAATTCATGAGCCAGTGTAAAGCGTCCTCTCTCGGTATCTTCTCTATTACCCTCATCTGTATTTAAGTGGATGTAAAAGCGATTGTCTACATAGACAGTCATTCCATCAAATGTACCCTTGTCATAAGCATCGTAAAATAATTCCAATCCCTCATAACCCGCAACTTGATCTATAGGAGTAATTTTTTCTTCATATTGCAGTGCAATATACTCGGCAAGCTCTTTAATGTGGTTTAAAGGCGTATTATTTATCATCCTTTCTGTGCTTTGCCTTCATTTTATCAATAACATGTTGAGGTAGTTTGTTTCCTTTTCTGGCTACCATTCGTAATTCCTCTATCTCTTCGCTCAAAGAATCTTCACTTGCAGACTTGATTTGCCGTAATTTTTGAATTCCTCTTTTTATTATTTGTGCGGGATTCTCCCAATCTGCCGGATTTTCATTATCAACAGGGTTGAATAATTCAAATTCCTCTACTTCCTTCTCAGTCTCTGGAAAAAGCAACCCCTTAGACTGAAATAAATCGATTATCTTTTTTTTATTTGGCATGCTTCAGAGGTGTTAATTGAGTGTGTTTTGAAAAGTATTCCACTATCTTTTTTTCACTTCGTTCTTTAATCTTTCTAATATTCACAGGTGTAGTATCGTACATCTTACACAACATATTTAAAACGTTAGATGGTGTTTTCTTGCCTTCCTCATAGTAAAGGTACAACGTCAGAAGAATATGTTTGTCTCGCTCTGATAGCATATTTAACGCTTCATCCAGTACTTTAAAATTCACATTGGCAGAAAGATCCTCTGCAAATTCATCGCTCTCTATTGTAGGTTCTGAACCTACCTTTTCCAACGAAACAGTATCTCTATAATATTCGGCCAAAAGCCGTTTAAATTCATTTTTAGCAACTTTGGATACCCAAGCCTTAAATCCCTTATCATCAACCGCTTCCTCCGGAAAGGCAAAAATCAACGGATTTTCATACAGCTTATAAAATGTATTGTTTACCACGGTATTCAATATCTGCTCATCATAGATTCCGCTATTTTTCAACGCTCTTGAAACAACCGAATTTAAGAATTTACTGTAGCCATGGTACAAAGTTGTAAAGGCCGCGACAGCTGAATCTTCATCATTCGATTTTTCAGAAATGACCAGTAATATATCTTCAATTTCTTCTATTGTCATCTATGCAATTGTAAATACATAATAAAATTCCGTGACAAATTACAAAATTAATCCTGATGTCACGCTTTTCTCTTTATACTTATAAAACGCATTTTGTTTCGGAGTAAATCTTTTACACAAATAAATTAAAGAGATATGTTCAATATAATTTATTTTAAGATGGCAACAACATCCACCAAACGACAATGCAAGGAAAGGAGCTGTTAGGGAACGCTCTCAGACCTATAATCCTAAAACGGATTCATGGGTAAAACGAGATACAAATACTGGTAGGTTCATGGATATGAAAACCCCTGACAGTAAGTCTTTCAAAGAAGTAAGTAAAGAAAAATAATCCTTATTTACTCGGTCACTAAAAAACGAAAATGGGGGTGAAACGCTCTTTATTAAAAACTAAATACTAAAGCCTATGGCAGAGATTTTTACATCAGTAGTGGCATTAATGAAGCCAATCCTTACAAAAGGAGCAACGATTGCGTGGGAAAACCGCAATCATTTAAAAGTATTTTTCAAGACGAAGTATGGAAAATATAAAAATAAGTACGTCCGTTTTTCAATGAGTGGTCTGTATAAAATTCAGATACCTGACACCAACAAATACCTACTGGTGTTAAATCGCAGGATCGAGAATCAACTTCAGCCGGTAGGTGGTGCTTATAAGCGGTATGGTGACGATAGTTTGTTTAATAAATGGGGATATAAGCCTGATAATTCTAAAAATGGTCTCAATGTAGATGAAAAAAGCTCTTCAGACTTACGTTTTACTGTTAAGGGGAAAAATGTGGTCGATGTGTTAAACTGGTTTGAAGAAGGTGGAGAAAGGGAAACGGAGCCTCGAAGAGAATTCAAGGAGGAACTACTGGATACGGGTATTCTCGATCCTCAAATTTTTCAACATTTCAACCACAAACATATTAGGAGATATTCAAAAAACTTATCCTGGAGCGATTACTTCAGTTGCTATGAGATCTTGACGTTCGATGTTTTTGAATTGATGCCGAACGAAGAACAGAAGAAGGTACTTATTGAGCTTTCTAAACAAGAGAATGATATATCCCAGGGATATGCAATTGTAAGTTGTGATGATATAGAACAACTAAGATTAATGAGTGGAGATAAGCAAATTGCTCGTATAGGACAACATACCAAATTATTAATTAACAAAGATTTTTAGCGATGATAGACATATTTGACAACTATATTCTCCAAAGAGAAGAACTTTTGGCAAGAATTGCCCAAGAACTACAACTAGACAAAACTAGGGTGGAACGCATGGAGTCGGCTTATAATGCTGTTGCGGAAATGCTGAAAAAAGATGAAGAATTTTTTGATGGCCTTATAATCGAGGTATACGCCCAAGGCTCCAAACGAATCGGGACAACGGTACGTCCTATTAATGAGGAAGATTTTGATTTGGATGTAGTACTCCATATCTACGATCCGTATTACAATCATACTCCCGAACAAATCTATAATGCTTTGGTAAAGGCTCTTGAAAAGCACGCTTATTATAAATCCATAATGGAAAAGAAAAAAAGATGTGTCCGCTTAAATTACAAAAGCGACTTTCACATGGATATCCTCCCTGCTTGCATGCCAAACCATTTTGAAAAGGAAATGATAAAAATTCCAGAAAAGGCGCTCAAAAACTGGTCTTCGGGCAACCCTAAAGGTTTCTCGGGTTGGTTTTTAGACATTGCTAATTCTGTTAAAGAGCCCATGTTAAGAAAATTTTCTTCCGTTTTACTCGAAGCGCAGATTGAGACAGAACCCCTTCCTGAAGAACTTTATTTAAAAACTCCACTTCAAAGGGCTGTTCAATTGTTGAAAAGATACCGGGATATCTATTTTATGGATAGAGATTACAGAGTTTCAAGTGTGGTCATCACAACTCTGACTGCAGAATTTTATCAGGGTGAAAACTCTATTTTTGAGACCATAGATAACATCGTATCAAGAATTAAATCTAATTATACGGAGGCTTTAAACAGAGGATACAAATTTAAGGTTCTAAATCCTGTAAATCCGGAAGAGGATTTTACTGACTCTTGGACCAATAAACATTACGAGAGCTTCTACAGCTTTGTTACTGATTTTTATAAAAAATGGCAAAACTTGAAAAACTCTTTTGAAACCAGTAAAGAAGACTACATTGAGCTATTTGGAGAAGGCGTCTATAAGAAGTCATTGAACGAGCAATTTAGAATATTCTCGAAATCGACTAATAATCCACTTGCCAGGTCCAGTGGGTTAATCGTTGGCGGCACGGCTTATACAAATGCAAAAGGCAATATTAACACGGACACAGGATTAAAAAATGGAGCTCATCACAATTTTGGAGGAGAATATTAGAAAAAAACACCAGGAAGATTGGTATATATTTCTCTACGTTCAAAAGATACTAATAGAAAAATATTTCGATTGGCTGGAACTCTATATCAATTCCAAGTCAAAGTCTTTAATAGGTAAGGGACAATTAAGTGTCGGAAGCAAAAACTACAGCGTTTTGCTCTCATACTCTCCATTTCATAACCATAGATATGATAGAATATATATAGACGATAAGACTATTAAATACAATAAAGAAATCCATTTGTATGGAGATCTTTCCTTGTGTTTATATCATCCTGTCATCGATAAGCCAGCATTCCAAATCATACCACTTTTTAAAATTATTCCTTGGATAAGTGAATGGATTGTTTTCTATGAGCAATGGAAGAAATATGGAGTTTGGCTAGGTAAAGAGATTAAACATTGAAAAATTTATTATTGTAATAATTATCAGATTTTTGTTTTTTATATTGGGAATCTATTGTATTTCCCAACAAGGCCTAGAACTCAAGTCATTTAGCAACTTTTGTGACAATTCTGCTAGTGTTAGCATTTGTATTGCCCAACATAACACGCTCAAACAGGCTTGCGGAAATCTGGCAGTCAAGGTCACGAACGCTGTAATTTTCTTTAATGCTCATGCGTAAATAAAATTCCCGTTCTTCTTCGGTTTTAGCAGCACGAAAAAATTGTGTGGTTATGGGTCCAGCTGATTTAAACCGAAATAGAATTCCTAATATCTTGGGATCAAACGTCAAATTGTGTCCGCAATGCGGACACAATTTGTGTTTAATTGAGCATAAGTTTCGCAAAACTGCACATTCTGTAAAGCCTCCTATGTTTGAAACCTCTTAATTTGGGATTGTTTCACTGAATGACTAAACCAATCCATCAACGGTTTTGTCACCCCAACCAGCAACAGACAATCTTTGTTTGATGTATGCCCCGATGTTTCAATAAAGGTTTATCAGTTAGGTATTAATAGTGTGAACAGCATTATTTCGGGCTTGCTGTATTAAATTTATGATGTCGGAATCCGAGTTTCCTAGTTTTGTCAAATGCCAACAACTCCGATACAATATAATTTTAAAATTACTATTCCATAAGATACAGGTAAGGCAAATACAGCTAAAAGTGGGGATTATCCCAATTGGGTTTAAAAATCCGGGAATTCCAAAAGTTTACTAACTGAAGCAGATACGAATAGGAGTATGTAAAGATAACTTATGATTTGAATAATTAAGTTTTTCGCTGAGACACTTATTTTCATTTCAACTCCTATTTTATTTATCCACTCTTTAAAAGGTAAATTTATAATTAGACCAGCACTGATTAAAAATCAAAATTATAGGTTTAATTTCTAAGAGTTATTCCTAAAAAGTAACCATTATTTGTCAAAAATATACTCTAAATGTTAAAAAATGTTTTGATTTTGAGAATTCAATTTATATAACTCTACCAAAACCATACATAAATAATGTTTCCTGCTCAAATCCAAATCTTAACATCCACCACATTCTAGACAGATTGAAGCCTCTATCGTATTTAAATTCCCTATACAATCTAGATCTTCTAAAAAATGGTTCAACATTTCATCATTGAGGGCTACAAATTAAAAATCCTGATAATCAAAAGATTGTCAGGATTTATTTTTAGAAAGATTTTAAGGCTCACTCTTCGTGGTGCCGGTCAAAATTATTTTTGAATTCCCATTTTACCTTCTCGATTTTTTCTTCAACTGATTTTGTCAAATCTTGTTGATATTCCGCTAATTTTTCAGAAACCGATTCATCAAAACTACCTATCATTCGTGCAGCAAGGATTCCAGCATTTTTTGCGGCGTTCAGTGCGACCGTTGCCACCGGGATTCCGTTGGGCATCTGTAAAATGGAAAGAATGGAATCCCAACCGTCAATGGAGTTCGATGATTTAATCGGTACGCCAATCACCGGCAAAGAGGTCAGCGAAGCTATCATTCCGGGCAGATGTGCCGCACCGCCGGCACCGGCAATAATTATTTTTAATCCGCGTTCTTTTGCAGATTTGGCATATTCAAACATTCGCTCCGGCGTGCGATGTGCCGAAACAATGGTCAATTCATAATCAATCCCGAATTCATCCAGAATTTCCGCTGCCTGTTTCATAACCGGCAAATCGCTGTCGCTTCCCATGATGATTCCAACCATAATCTATTTTTTTGCTGTTACTCTTATCGTTTGATTTACTTTTTGAATATTTGATTTCAGTTCATCCAAATCTTCTCCAACCAACGAAATATGTCCCATTTTTCGTCCCGGGCGGGTTTCTTCTTTGGCATACCAATGCAGGTAAACGCCTGGAATTTTCAATATCTTATCAAGGTTGTCAATTTGTGCTTCCCCGGTTTCACCTTCGGAGCCGATTAAATTGACCATCGCTGAAGTTGCGTATAATTCCGTACTTCCTAATGGCAAATCCGCAAGTGTCCGTAACATTTGGTCAAACTGGGAACTATAAGCCGCTTCAATGGTCGAATGGCCGCTGTTATGAACCCGACAGGCCGTTTCGTTTACCCAGATGGAGCCGTCTTTGTTCAGAAACATTTCCACGGCAAAAACACCCGCTGAATTTAATTTTTCCACGACTTTCCGGGCAATTTCTTCCGCTTCTTTTGCTTTGGTTGAATCTAAACCGGAAGGCATCAGTAAATAATCCAATAAATTATATCCTTGATTAAAAACCAGTTCCACAACCGGATAATTCACCAGATTTCCTTTTCCGTCAGACACCACAACTACCGCGATTTCCTTGTCCAATTCTGCCGGAGTTTCATAAATCGACGGAACCCGGAGTATATTTTTCAGCTCATTCCGGGAATTCAAATACTGAACGCCCCTTCCGTCATATCCGCCTTTATTGGCTTTTTGGAACAACGGGAATTCCGTTACCACACAAATCAGGTCTTTCCAGTCTTCCAGCTCAAAATAAGGCGCAGTCGGAATTTCACGATCAACATAAAATTTCTTTTGAACCGATTTATCCTGAATGATGGCCAAAGCTTCCGGGTCGGGAACAACTCTTTTGCCCATGGATTTCAATTCACGAAGCGCATCCACATTAACGTGTTCGATTTCTATCCCAATCGCATCCAAATCTTTTCCGAAATCAATCACTGTCTGATAATCCGCGAAATCTCCCTGCACAAAATGATGCGCGTGCCTGGCACATGGCGCATTGGCCGAAGGATCCAGGACATGAATCTCATACGGATACTGCATTGCATTCTGTAAAAACATATACCCTAACTGTCCGCCGCCGAGAATTCCTATTTTCAACATACCGCGAAGTTAGTGCATAATGCACAATACACAAAGATTTACGGGCTTCGAAATTCGAAATTCGAAATCCGATTAGTACCTTTGCTCAAATTTCGACATTTAATGGGCTTATTCAAAAGAGCAATTCAATATACAAAACCTTACCGTTCTTCTTTTAGCATTGCCATTGTCTGCAACTTCCTGTATGCGATTTTCAATGTTTTGGCGCTGGCTTTTATGATGCCGATTCTGAGCATTTTATTCGAGGAAAAAGCTGAGCCGATTACGATAAAACCGGTTTTCTCAGGCAATTTATTTGATTTGAAAGATTTTGCCTCTGATTATTCCGGATTTTATATGCACCGGATCGCGTTAGAAAGCGGGCCGTTACAGGTGCTCCTGATTTCGTGCATAGCATTTATCTTGTTATTTTTATTCAGAAACATCTTCAGCTACTTGTCTGAATTTTTTCTGATTGATTTGCGTTCAGGCGTTTCCAGGGATTTTAGGGTAGATATCCATAATAAAATTTTGACCTTGCCTGTTTCTTATTTCACCGAAAAGAAAAAAGGCGATATGCTTGTGCGCATTTCGAGCGATGTAAGCGAAGTGGAAGGCAACATTTTAAATGGATTGGTCGAAATCATCCGAAGCCCGATTATGATCATCGTTTGTGTATTTACGCTTTTCGTGATGAGCTATCAACTGACTTTGTTTGCCTTGCTGGTATTTCCCATCATGGGAACAATTATTTCAATCATTGGAAAAAGCTTGAAGCGCGATGCCGGAAAAGCGCAGGTGGAACTGGGAAATATTATGTCCTATGTGGACGAAACCCTGAATTCGCTCAAGGTCATCAAGATATTTAACGCGGAAAATCAAATCACCAAAAGGTTTGACAAATCCATCAACCAATTCAGGCGGTTGCTTCAAAAAGTAATGAAAAAACGCGCTTTGGCTTCGCCTACAAGTGAATTCCTGGGCGCCATAACCATCGGGATGATTGTATTTTTCGGAGGAAAATTAAGCCTCGAAGGAAACGGATTAAAAGGTTCAGAATTTCTTTTTTACATAGGTACTTTTTATACTTTGCTGGATCCGATTAAACGTTTTTCCCGCTCATTGTCCGACATCCAGAAAGGACAGGTTTCCGCCCAGCGGATTTTTGAAATTCTTGACACGGAAGTTTCCATCAAAGACAATCCGGATGCGGTTGAATTAAATTCATTCAAAAACCAAATCGAATTCAGAAATGTTTCATTTGGCTACGCCGAAAAAAATGTGATTCAGAATTTTAATCTGATTATTAAAAAAGGAGAAAGTGTCGCTTTGGTCGGCTCTTCGGGAAGCGGAAAGTCAACAATCGCCAATCTCATTACCCGTTTTTATGATGTCCGCGAAGGTGAAATTTTAATTGACGGAATCAATATCAAAGATATTCAGTTAAAAAGTTACCGGAAACTTTTCGGATTGGTCACGCAGGACAGTATTTTGTTTAACGATTCGGTCTTTAACAACATCGCTTTGGGAGATGAAAATCCGTCAATTGAAAAAGTAGAAAATGCGGCTGAAATTGCCAATGCCAAAGAGTTCATCGAAAAATTACCCGGAAAATATGAAGATTCCATCGGGGAAAGCGGTGGTAAACTTTCAGGTGGACAAAAACAACGTTTGAGCATTGCCCGGGCGGTTTACAAAAACCCGCCGATTATGGTTCTGGATGAAGCTACTTCCGCGCTCGACACCCAATCCGAGAAATTAGTCCAGGATGCACTGGAAAATATGATGACCAACCGGACTTCCATCATCATTGCTCACCGTTTGTCAACCATCATCAATTCCGATAAAATCATCGTCATGGAAGACGGGAAAATACAAGAGTCCGGGACACATACCGAACTCCTGAGCAGAGATGGGATTTATACGAATTTAATTCACTTGCAAAATCTGGAAGGCTGATATTTCTTATTTTATTATAAGTTTTGCGAATCGAATCGCAAAAAAATTAAATAATTTGCGAATCAAATCGCAAAAATTAGTACTTTTACGTAGTATTATGATTTAAAATGATTCAACGATTCATACAAGATCAAATTGAAAAACGCCTGAATGACGACAAAGCTATTGTTGTGCTGGGCGCAAGACAGGTTGGAAAAAGCACACTTTTAAATGAGATGTTTTCCCATAAGAATATTCTATCCTGGAGCGGTGACGAACCCGACGTCAGGGAAATGTTGAAAAACATTACTTCTACACAATTAAAGCAACGCATCGGGCAATCGCCTTTTTTAATCATTGACGAAGCGCAACGTATAGAAAACATTGGCGTCTGCCTGAAACTGATTACCGATAATATTAAAACCGTAAAAGTCATTGCAACGGGTTCTTCCGCTTTTGAGCTTGCCAACCGAATCAATGAACCGCTTACCGGCAGAAAATGGGAATTTACCATGTTTCCACTGTCTTTTACGGAAATGGCCAATCATCATGGTTTGCTGGAGGAACAAAGATTGTTGGAACAACGCCTGGTTTATGGTTATTATCCCGAAGTAATTAATAATCCCGGTGAGGAAAAAGAAGTTCTGAAACAACTTTCTGACAGTTATTTATATAAAGACATTTTGACTTGGGAGCGAATTCAAAAGCCTGAAAGACTGGAAAGGCTTGTACAAGCCATCGCTTTCCAGATAGGCAACTTAGTATCTTACAATGAATTAGGGCAAATGTCAGGTCTGGACAATCAAACCGTTGAACATTATATCGGGCTACTGGAGAAAGCGTTTATTGTGTTTCGTTTAGGGTCTTATAACCGGAACTTACGCAACGAGTTGAAAAAATCACGAAAAATTTATTTCTATGACAACGGTATCCGAAACGCCGTCATCAACCAATTCAACTCAATCGGGCTACGTGGCGATAAAGGCGCATTGTGGGAAAATTTTATGATTGTGGAGAGAATGAAACACCTCTCTCAAACGAGAGCGTTTGCCAATCGTTTCTTCTGGCGTACAACGACACAGCAGGAAATTGATTATATAGAAGAATCTGACGGAAGCGTTCGGGCTTATGAATTCAAATTTTCTCCGAAAAAATATAAATTTCCACAATCTTTTGTAAATCATTATCAACCCAAAGTCTCAAAAGTCATTTCCAAAGAAAACTACCTGGAATTCATACATATACAATGAAAATGTTTTTTCTTTTAGCAACATTTCCGTTATTTCTAAATTTGCATAATTATATAGCCCTTTTGTGGAATTTCTAACAAAAACAGAAAAGTATAAAACCCATTCGGAGCGTATCAAAAAACGCGCGCTGGAACTGGGTTTTCTGGATTGTGGCATCACCAAAGCCGGGTTTCTGGAAGAAGAAGCGCCGCGGTTGGAAAATTATCTGAAAGAAAACCGCCACGGCAAAATGTCTTATATGGAAAATCATTTTGATATGCGACTCGACCCGAGATTGCTGGTTGAAGGCGCGAGATCGGTGATTTCGCTCAGCTACAATTATTTTCCTAATGAAACTCAAAGAAAGGATTCTTATAAAATTGCCAAATATGCCTACGGAACCGATTACCACTTCGTCGTAAAAGACAAATTAAAAGAGCTCATGAATTTCATTCAGGAAGAAATCGGGGAAGTAAACGGCCGTGCTTTTGTGGATTCTGCCCCGGTTTTGGAGCATGCCTGGGCGCAAAAAGCCGGAATCGGCTGGGTCGGAAAAAATTCGCTCACACTTTCCAAACAAAAGGGTTCTTTTTTCTTTTTATCCGAATTAATCCTCGACCTGGAGTTGGATTACGACCAACCGATACCAACCGATCACTGCGGAACCTGTACCAACTGTATTGACGCCTGCCCTACTGAAGCCATTCTTCCTGACAAAAAAATTGACGGCAGCAAATGTATTTCCTATTTCACCATCGAGCTGAAAGACGAAATTCCCACTGAAATGTCGGGTAAATTTAACGACTGGATTTTTGGCTGTGATGTTTGTCAGGATGTGTGTCCGTGGAACCGGTTTTCACTTCCGCACAACGAAGAAAAATTTAGTCCGAAAGAAGAATTATTGCATTATTCCAAATCGGATTGGGAAGAAATTACCCAGGAAGTCTTTCAGTCAATCTTTCAGAAATCGCCTGTAAAAAGGGCTAAGTTTGATGGATTAAAACGAAATATTGAATTTGTTTCCAAATAAATTTAAACCTGTTTAGCAAATTGCTTGGGCGTAATCCCGTATTTCTTTTTGAATGCCGCAATGAAATGTGACGGATTTTCATATCCGATTTCAAACGCGATTTCCTTTACCTGAAGTTCGCCTTTTTCCAGCTTTTCTCTTGCCGATTCTAATTTTTTGTCCAGAACAAAACCGTAAACCGTCGTTCCGTAAACCTGCTTGAAACCTTCTTTGAGCTTGTATTCAGACAACCCCGAAATCTCAGAAAGTTCTTTCAAAACCGGAGGATTATCCAACCGGTCCAATAAAATATCTTTGGCTTCTTTGAGTCTTTTGGCATCTTTTTCATTGTCCAGAAACGGACAATTTTCTTTTTGATTGGCTTCCGATTCAGAAAAATAAAGCGTAAACAATTCATATACTTTTCCCAAAACATACAGGTTTTCAAAATGAGTGGAAAGATTATGGTTTTCAATCTGGTTCAAAACCATCCGAACGGTTGTGGAAAAGGCCTGCTGATTGTAATACTTGGTAGGAGCTTTCGAACTATTGAGGAATTCCGCACGAATGTTGTGACTGGAAAAAAGATGGTGGAGCTTTTCCACCGATACAAACACCATACAAACTTTTGAGTCCGCATTCAGGCTTAAATTCAACGGCAATTCTATTGTTGGATTGTAAATCAGGAAGCTCAAACCGTCCGTCAGGCCGATTTTATATCCGCCATTGTTGAAATGAAAAGTCATTCCGCCTTTGGTGCAGAAATAAAACTGGATGAATCTTTTATCGATTTTCCGCGTCAGCGTATCGGTAAACGCCGTATGGTTATCCACATAAGCTACATAGACCTCTTCGTCCGGCCAGTATTCGCCGACCTTACTTTTATAGGTATTTTCCAATCTGTTTTCCATAAATAATATCTGACAAGATTTCGTACAAATTTACAAAAAGCCTTACAGAATTAGCCTTTCAATACAAAACTAATCATTTTGTTTAGAATTAATCTAAAAAACATCATTTCAACAAATAGAGGTATTTTTTACAATCAAGCGTTACTTTAACAGCGCAAAGCCCTTTATTTTTGTTTGTTGAATTTATGATGCAGAAAGACAGTTCACAAAAGGACTTTTATGTAATCGGTGTCAGCTATGAAAAAGCCGATGCCGAGACACGCGGTAAATTTACTTTTTTTCCCGAATCAATAGAATTATTTTCTGAACAAGCAAAAGCATTCGGAATTGAAAATTTCTTTGTGGTTTCCACCTGTAACCGCTCTGAATTCTATGGATTTGCCGACAGCGCAGAAACCATGATGAAACTTTATTGCGGCCATACCAAAGGTTCGCTTGAAGAAATGAATTCGGTGGTTTCGGTTTATAAAAATGACGAAGCCGTCGAACATTTGTTCAAAGTGGCAGCCGGATTAAAAAGCCAGATTCTGGGTGATTTTGAAATCATCGGACAAATCAAAACCTGGTTCAAACGTTTCAAAAAATACGGTTCTTCCGGCGCATTTCTGGAAAGGCTCATCAATACCGCGATTCAAATCAGTAAAAAAGTCAAAACAGAAACCACGTTGAGCAACGGCGCCGCTTCTGTTTCTTACGCTGCCGTTCATTATATTCTGGCCACACAAAGTCATATTTCCTCTAAAAATATTTTATTGTACGGAATCGGGAAAATCGGACGGAATACTTGTACCAATCTGGTTAAACATACTCAGAATGACCATATTACACTGATTAACCGCACAAAAGAAAAAGCGGAAGTGATGACCGAAAAATACGATGTCCTGGTCAAAGGTTTTTCCGAATTAGAGAATGAATTAAAATCTGCAGACATCCTGATTGTCGCTACCGGGGCGGAACAACCGACGATTACCGAAGAAATGATTCCGTTCGACAAAGAAATGACCATCATTGATTTGTCGGTTCCGGAAAATGTGATGCACACGCTGGGCTCAAGAGAAAATATTCAGCTGATCAATGTGGACGGGCTTTCCAAAATGGTCGATGATACGCTGGATTCAAGGAAAGATTCGGTTCCGGCAGCTTTGCAAATTATTTCGGAATGCAAAGATGAATTTAACGAATGGCTGAAAACCCGTGAATTTGTTCCGGTCATTCAATCATTCAAAGAACGGCTGGAATTTCTACAGGAATTCGAAATCAAAAACCTGAAAAAGAAAAACCCACAAATCAACGGAAAAGAAACTTTGGTTGCAGAAAAATTAGTTCAAAACCTGACCAATCAATTCGCGTCTTATTTACTGGAAAACCGTGAAAACGCGGACGAAACCATCGCAATGATGGAAGAAATCTTCCGGTTAAAAACGAATTCTTTTAGCCAATAAATACACAAAGTTCACAAATAAAAATCAGAACACTTTGTCCGTTGTGTCCGCCGCGGCGGATAGTGTTCTTTGCGGTAGAAAAATGGAAAATCAAAAAATCAGGATAGGAACCCGGAAAAGCCCGCTTGCTATGTGGCAGGCAGAACTGGTGCAGAAAAGATTAAATGATCTGAACTTCCAAACGGAAATTGTATCAATCACTTCGGAAGGCGACATCAACCTGAAACAACCTATTTATCAGCTCGGCATTACCGGTATTTTTACACGCTCGCTGGACATTGCACTTCTGAATAACCAAATCGACATCGCGGTCCACAGCTTAAAAGACGTTCCTACCCTGCTTCCCGAGGGAATCGAACTGAAAGGTTTTATGAAACGCGGAAACCACAATGACATTTTGGTTTACAAATCCGATGAAATTTTTGAAAAAGACAACAGGGCGATTGCTACCGGAAGTTTAAGAAGGTCAGCCTTCTGGCTGAATAAATTTCCGCAGGATTCTGTTGTCGATCTGCGTGGAAATGTTCAGTTGAGAATCCAGAAATTAATTGATTCCGACTGGGATGGAGCCATATTTGCTTATGCGGGGCTGGACAGAAGCGGAATCCTGGATGAGTTAAATTCAAAAGGATTAAAATACAAAGTTCTCGACTGGATGACTCCCGCTCCATCGCAGGGAATTGTGGGAATTACAGCCAAACCCGGATTTGAAATGCCGGAAATTTCCGATGAAAATGCACGAATTTCCGCGACCATTGAACGCCAGTTTCTGAATGTTTTAGAAGGCGGATGTACCGCACCCATCGGGGCTTTTGCGGAAGTTTTGGATGGAATTATTCATTTCAAAGGTTTGATTTTGTCTTTGGAGGGACAAAAATTTATTTCTGTTGAAGAAAGTTTTCTTGTTTCTGAATTTGAAAATAAAGGAAAAGAAATGGCGGAAAAATGTCTGGAGAAAGGTGCGGGAGAATTAATCAGAGAAATTAAAACCCAAATCCAAAAGTGAAAAAAATCCTTTTCACAAAAGAATTAGATACAGAGTGGCTGAAAGAAAATTTAGCCGGAAATTTAGATTTTGAAATTCATCCAGTTTTGAAAATTGATATTTATCCAGCTGAAAAATTCATTCATAAAATCAACCAGGATTCCAATAAGTTTATCGTTTCCAGCCAAAATGCCGGCAAAGCAATTTCGGATTTAAAACTGAACGGAAAATTTTATGCAGTGGGAAAAAACACAGCCGAAGAATTGCAAGATTCAGGATTTGAAGTTGTACATTTTGAGCATTATGCCGCGGATTTAGCCAAATTTATTCTGGAAAATCAAAAACCGCAAACTTGGAATTTCTTTTGCGGAAATAACCGTCGTGAAACTTTGTTTGAAAAGCTGATTCCGAACGGGCATTTTCTGAATGAAATTATTTGTTATGACTCAGCTCCGATGAATGATAAGATTGATCCCGAATTATATGACAGCTTTGCTTTCTTCAGTCCTTTGGCAGTAAAAACTTATTTTTCAAACAATTCGGTTCCGGAAAATTCGGTTATCTTCAGCATCGGAAATACGACGACCGAAGAGATAAAAAAGCATACAAAAAACAAGATTATAACGGCTGAAATTCCTTTATTGGAAAAGGTTGTAAGCAAAATAAACGAATATTACATCACATCGTAAACGGCAAATTCTGATTTAAAAGAAATTGCAATATACATTATACAATTATACTTTAAATATGACACCGAAAAATGATTTATTGCTGAGAGCATTGCGGGGGGAAGAAGTACAAAGGCCGCCGGTCTGGATGATGCGCCAGGCAGGGCGATATTTGCCTGAATTCATTGCTTTACGCGATAAATACGATTTTTTCACGCGTTGCCAGACACCGGAACTGGCGGCGGAAATTACGGTTCAACCCATCAAAAGATTTCCTTTGGACGCAGCTATTTTGTTTTCCGACATTCTGGTAATCCCGCAAGCGATGGGAATGGATTTCGAAATGAAACACAACATCGGCCCCTGGCTGGAAAATCCCGTCCGTACACCTGAACAGGTAAAAAACATTCAGATTCCCGATGTTGAGGAAACTTTGGGCTATGTTTTTGAAGCAATAAGATTAACCAAAAAAGAGCTGAACAATGAGATTCCTTTGTTTGGTTTTGCCGGCTCTCCGTGGACAATTTTGTGTTATTGCATTGAAGGCCGTGGCTCAAAATCATTTGACATTGCCAAAAGTTTCTGTTTTCAGCATCCGGTTGCGGCGCATGAATTATTACAGAAAATTACCGATACGACGATTGCTTATCTGCTTAAAAAAGCAGAATATGGCTGTAACGTGATCCAGGTTTTTGACAGTTGGGGCGGAATGCTTTCACCAAAAGATTATGATGAATTTTCCTGGCCGTACATTGAGCAAATTATCAATGCGGTTTCAGAAAAAGCACCTGTTATTGTTTTTGCCAAAGGCTGTTGGTTTGCGCTGGAAAAAATGAGCAATTCCAAAGCTGCTGCGCTGGGTGTTGACTGGACGGTCTCACCGAAAATTGCCCGGCAACTAACGCAAAATAAAATCACGCTACAAGGAAATTTCGATCCTGCCCGATTGCTTTCTCCACCTGAAATCATTCAGAAAATGGTCAAAGAAATGATTGATGAATTCTGCCCGGTAAAATACATCGCCAATTTAGGACACGGAATCTTACCCAACGTTCCGGTTGAAAATGCGCGGGCGTTTGTGGAAGCGGTGGTGAATTATAAATAGGCCGGGTGTTGGATGTTAGATGTCTGCATCATTCTAAATTTAAAAAAGTTGAAAATTCAGAATTTACATAAACACCTTTGATTTTAGCCGGAATCCATTTCGTATTCTCTATTAAATCCTTGGTAACTTTTAATAAGTAATTACGTGAGCTTTGATTGTAATTCTCGGTATTGTTTTGTAGATTAAAAAAAGTAAAAAAATGACTATTCAATTTAGCTTTACCAGCCCTATCAACAGAAATATCTAACCGCAATAATGCGCTTCCTAATAATTCCTTGTTCTTATATTTTGCAGTTTTCACATAATCTTCCGGATAATTTACTATCTGATCAAATTTATCCTGCAGTCCTGAATGATTCATTTCATCATAAAATTTATCTCCGGGAAATAAAGCGGGCTTATCATATTTTCCATTCCCATTCTCTCCATCAAAAAGTAATTCAGTATTTTTTAAAATCCATAAACTATCGGCAACATAATGAATGGAATCAATAAAGTTTTTTCCAAATTCTTCCTGGATATTGTCATTCATTATCTCACAATAGCAATTGGATTTTTTAAATTCGTTTTCAATATCAGAATACCAAGTAGATTCTCTTTTAATCTTTAATATTGACAATAAACTATCCAATTCATTCTCATGTCTGACTTCACTAAAGTTTAAGAAATCACCATATTCAGAGCAATATATAAGAGAGCCATTTTTAATTTTGGTTTTCGCTATTTCAACACCTTCCCTACACTCTTTATTAGACAAATCAATAACCGATGATTTATTTTGATTACACGAAGCAATCAGAAAAAGAAAAAATATAAGTAGAAATTTCATAGCATAAAGATAATCATTGTCAGCACAAAAATTATTCCGTCAAATGCTCGTTGGAAACATTCAGGATTTTCAACAACATTCTACCACCAGGCATTTCCCATTCGACTTCGTCATTTTCAGAAAAACCGATGAGCGCTGTTCCGAGAGGCGCGAAAATGGAAATTTTCTGTTCTTTGAGATTGGATTCTTCCGGCAAAACCAATTGAATTTTCATTTTGCTTTTGGTCTTGGTTATTTCGAATTCTACTTGAGAACCGATCCGGATAATCTTTTTGTTGAGCTCTTCTTCTTTGATTACGATTGCCCGGTCTAACTCGTCAGACAATGATTTTCCTTCTTTCGGGTTTCTTTTGATCAACTCCCGGAGAGATTGGTATTCCGCTAATAATATGATGGGTCTTACGTTCATAGCTATAAAATTTAAAGGTGAAAAACATTCTTAAAATGAATGCTGATATAGAAATTAAAAAATGATTCTCCCGAAAAGAAATCCGGGAGGCTTAGGAAATAAAGTCTTTGTTGTGTGCCAGCAACGCAATCCTTTCTGAATTAAAAGAAAAAGTAAAATTGTGCAATATGTAGGTCAGAACTGACATATCCATTCATTCAGATTTTATAAAAAATTACTGCTTGATTAAAGTGGCAACTTCAGAAGAATTGTCGTCAAAAATAATGCGAACCATGTACTTACCTTTTTTCAGGTTGCGCACATTCAGATCGATATTTTTGGAAGAAGAATTGTAGGATTGTGAAAATACCTCACTCCCGATAATGCTGTAAATAGAAATGGTTTTGATATCTGCCTGGCTTCCTTCCACAATTAATTTCACGTCAGAAACGGCAGGGTTCGGGGAAATGGTTACTTTCTTATCCTTAACAGAATTAGATACGGCAATCCCATCCTTTGATTGCGCATACACATTCAAAGCGGAAAAGGTCAGGAATAATAAAAGTAAAATTCGTTTCATTTCTATCCGTACAAAATTAGATTATAATTTTCTATTTTCCAATACCTGTACCCATTAATTTTATTAAAAACAAAAAATGCAACGCCGAAGCGCTGCATTCTGATCATATTTTACAAATTCCTTACAGGCTGTAACGGATGAACCCAACCACTTTCAGTTCCGGATTAAAGGATTTAACGTGGTCAGCCACAGAAACTTTTGCGTCTTTGATAAATGCCTGGTGAACCAGGGTATTTTCTTTGAAGAATTTCTGCAATTTTCCTTTCGCGATGTTGTCAATCATATTTTCAGGTTTCCCTTCCTGGCGCAACTGGTCTTTTGCGATTTCCAGTTCTTTTTCTACGATTTCAGAAGAAACTTCATTTTCATTCAACGCTACGGGATTCATCGCTGCTACCTGCATAGCGATTTCTTTAGCAACTTCTTCCGCTCCTTCAACATTTGCGGAAAGCGCTACAACGGCTCCGATTTTGTTACCTGCATGGATGTAAGCATTCACAAACGGCCCGGCCAGTTTCTGGAAAGTCCCGATTTCAATTTTCTCACCGATTACACCGGTTTGTTCTGTCAATTTTTCCGCAACGGAAATCCCGTCGATGTCCGCCTTCAGGAATTCGTCTTCATTTTCATAGCTAAATGCCATATCGGCCAGCCTTTGTGCCAAAGCGATAAAATCTTCGTTTTTAGCAACAAAATCGGTTTCACAATTCAAAGAAATGATTATGCCTTTGGTATTATCGGCATTTACTTTTGCTATAACCGCACCTTCCGTACTTTCCCTGTCGGCACGGTTAGCAGCTACTTTTTGACCTTTTTTACGAAGGATTTCAATGGCTTTGTCAAAATCCCCGCCTGCTTCTTCTAAGGCTTTTTTGGAGTCCATCATTCCGGCTCCGGTTGCATTTCGCAGTTTACTTACTTCTGCTGCAGTTGCTTTATACATTGTTTAATTTATTTAATGGTTAATATTTGAGTTCCAAAATAAAAAGTAGTTCTTTCTCAAGCGAAAGAACTACATTAATTTATGATTAATTCTGATGATGATGAATCATCGGGAATTTTTATTCAGCGTCGTTCGATTCTTCCGCTTCCGCCTGAACTTCTACTTCTTCTGTTTCTTCTGCTTTCGGCTCGTCTTTGCTTTTATCTTTTTCCGCTTTTCTGGCAGACAATCCTTCTTTGATGGCGTCTGACACATTTTGCAAAATGATGTCGATGGATTTTGAAGCATCATCGTTTGCAGGAATTGCGAAATCAACTTCTCTCGGATCAGTATTGGTATCGACCATCGCGAAAATCGGAATACCCAGTTTTTGCGCTTCCGCTACCGCGATGTGTTCTCTTACCGTATCAACGATAAAAATCGCGGAAGGGATCCGGGTCATGTCAGCGATGGAACCTAAATCTTTTTCCAGTTTCGCTCTCTGGCGATCCACCTGTAATCTTTCTTTTTTGGAAAGGGTTTCAAATGTTCCGTCTTTTTTCATCCGGTCGATGGAATTCATTTTCTTCACCGCTTTACGGATGGTTACGAAGTTGGTTAACATACCTCCCATCCAACGTTCCGTGATGTAAGGCATTCCTACGGTTTCGGCATGTTTTGCTACAACTTCTTTTGCTTGTTTTTTGGTTGCTACGAAAAGGATTTTACGTCCCGATGAAGCGATTTTACCCATCGCGTTTGCAGCTTCTTCCAGCTTAACAGCCGTTTTGTGAAGGTCGATGATATGGATTCCGTTCTTCTCCATAAAGATGTAAGGAGCCATGTTCGGATTCCATTTTCTTGTCAGATGGCCGAAGTGTACACCGGCTTCCAACAATTCTTTTACATTTGCTTTTGCCATTTTCTTTGTTTTTAGTTTACGTTCCGCCTAATCAGCAAGCAATGTTTGAGTGGTTGAAATGATCTCGCCAAAAACATTTAGATGCTAAACCAACCGGAAAATGGTTTATTAATTTAGTTTCAAAGTTCCACGTTTAAAGTTTCAAGTTATCCATCAACATGGAATTTGGAACATGAAACGTGAAACAAATTTCTTAACGTTTAGAGAACTGGAATCTCTTACGGGCTTTTTTCTGGCCGAATTTTTTACGCTCTACCATACGAGGGTCGCGGGTCAATAATCCTTCCGGTTTCAATTGTGTCCTGAAATCGGTGTCAACTTCGCAAAGCGCCCTGGAAATGCCCAAACGGATTGCCTCTGCCTGGCCGGTAATTCCTCCGCCGAATACTTTTATGTCAACATTGTATTTTCCTTTAGTGCCAGTGATAGCCAGCGGCTGTTCTACTTTATATTGTAAAACACCCGTAGTGAAATAGTCTTTCAACTCACGGCCGTTGATATAGATTTCGCCGTTTCCTTCCTGCAGGTAAACACGCGCTACTGAAGTTTTTCTCCGGCCTATTTTGTGAACGATTGCCATAATTATAAATATGCGTTAATGTCTATTGATTTTGGTTTCTGACCTTGATGTGGATGCTCTTCGCCTGAGTAAACATAAACATTTGACAGGACCTGGCTTCCCAATTTGTTTTTTGGAAGCATTCCTTTCACCGCTTTTTCGATCAAACGGATCGGGTCTTTGTCAAACAATTGCTGAGCCGTCAAACTTCTTTGTCCGCCCGGATAGCCTGTGTGGCGGATGTACAATTTTTCGTCCCATTTTTTTCCGGTCAATTGAATTTTATCAGCATTTACCACGACCACATAATCTCCACAATCAGCATGAGGGGTAAAACTTGTTTTGTGTTTTCCTCTGGCCAATTTAGCAACTCCTGATGCCAATCTACCTAAGCTTAGGCCGGCAGCATCTACCTGAATCCACTCCTTTTGTGCGGTTTCTTTATTTGCCGATATTGTTTTATAACTCAACGTATCCACTGTCTTGATTTTTAATAATTTAATATGTGAATTGAAATTCGGGTTGCAAATGTAGGAATTCCTTTTTGTTTTCACAAATGGTTTTAAAAAATTTAATTGTTTTTTGTCAATTGGTTGATTTGTTTATTCGTTGATTCGATTAAGCAGTTAAGCTGTGATAGTTATTTATTGAATGCTGGGTAATTAACAACAAACGCCCCAAAACAAGAAAGGCCCCGATTTACGGAGCCTTGCTGTAAGGGTTAAAAATTATTATTTTACTACAACTTTCACGTTTTCAACACCGTTGTTTATGTAAAGCACTTGTGCTACATAAACGCCTGCAGGAAGCGCTGATACATTTACCTGTGTTCCTTTTGTTCTTGAAACGATTTTACCTGTCATGTCTCTCAAAGTAACCATAGAGATTTCTCTTTGCGCGTTGAAGTTAATTACGTTTGAAGAAGGGTTAGGATAAACCTGAAGTTGAGTTTTGTTAACATCGCTTACAGCCATGTCTCCCAAATTACCGTCATACTTCATGATACCCAATGTTCCGCCGGGGCCGTCGCTGAATTGCCCGCACCATCCGGTAGTTCCGTTAAAGAATTCAACTGTGCCTCTTTGTGCGCCAGCATCAATTTCAGTCCAGGTATCACCGCCGTCTTGTGAATAAGAAGACCCTTGGTAAATTACATCAGTATTAGCGATTCCTGTAGTTACATATGTATCTACAGTTCCGGGAACATAGGCCACATCACCAAAATACCAAACACCATTGGCCGAAACCTCATCCCAGTTTTCACCACCATCGGTACTCCTGTACAACACAGCATTTGTATCATTATCAACTGTGATCAGCAAACCGTTGTTGGCATCTGCAAAGGCAAAAGAACCAGTAGATCCTGGCGTTGTTACAGCGCCAAAGTCAATTGCAGGCGAAAAGAATGCTTCCCAGGTAGTTCCCCTGTCATTAGAACGAAGTAAACGTCCCTGATCAGTTCCTAACCAGATATTATCTCCCACTACATGTTTTATTCCTGTATAGCTGAACTCGCCTCCCTGTCCTCCAAGTGGGGCAGGAGCTCCCGCAACGGCTGTCCAAGTTGCACCCCCGTTAGAAGTTTTGTACATTTCGAATTTACCTTCAACAGGGTCGCCTGCTGCAAAACCATTATCGGCATCCCAGAAATAAATCTGGTTGGCAAAGCTATTGGATGTAGAGCCAAAAGAAGGCTGGCTCACCCAGGTAGCCCCACCGTCTGTCGTTTTCCAGATTCCGTTTGCAGAACCGCTTCCGGAAAAAGGAGCAGTAACAATAAACGCTGTATTTCCGTCAACCGCGGCAATATCACTGATTAAAGCATTGGTCGCTACACCTGCATTTACTGCATTCCAAGTTGCCCCGCCATCGGTCGTTACCGCCAAATCATGTGGGTATGTCTGTGCACCCGTTCCATCATAAGAAGATATCCAGGCAGTGCTGGCATCTGCAATGGAAATTTCCCTTACCCCCCAGCTTGTTGTCCAATTCGTTGCCTGGTCAACCCAAAACTGTGCATTAGAAAAGCTCAACCCGGCCAATGCTAATGCCATAAAATAAATTTTCTTCATAATCTTTTTAAAATATTTAAATAAATTTTTGGTAAAACTATAAAAATTTTGGGATTATGCTCAAAGCCTTATTGTTAATTTATTCAAAAAAATGGCCTCACTTAGTGAGGCCATAACTGAATGTAGTTTTAAAATTCGCTTATTTTACAACGATCTTAGAAGTTTTTACTTCTTTGCCTGCCATTACTTTTACAACGTAAACACCTGAAGGAAGTGAGCTTACATTAACCTGCACTGAGTTATTCAGAGGAGCAACCCTCATCACCTGCTGGCCGGCTGTATTGAATACCGCAATTTCTGAGATATTGGATTTAGCGGAAACATTAAATGAATCGTTTACAACTGTCGGGTAAATGGAAACCGAATTAGCCGTAAGGTCATTTACTCCCAATTCTCCTTCAGCAAAAATTAAATCATCTATGTACCATTCACAGGCATCGTTAGTAGATGTAGCTCCTGTAATAAATATGTTTCCAGTATCATATTTCCATAAGTCAGCACCACCAAATTGAAAATTAGGCGCAGTGTATTCTGTCGTGATTATTTCAGTTCCATTTATGTAGAACGTCATGAGCCCCATATCCAAATCTAATCTGATTTTATAGGTAGCCCATTCTCCTATGGGATAGTCAATCGGCTCAGAGAGGCTTACTGTTCCTTCACCGGCATAAAGCCCCAAATACATTTTATTGTCATAATCGGTACCGCTAATAATGGTGTTGGTATTGAAATATAATTTCAGCGGCATTGAATCATTTCCCAAAGCTGTTGCATCTTCCATAAATCCTATCCAGGCCGACCTGTCTTGAGGAATAAGCATTTTCCATTGGACGGTATATACTCCAAAAAAAACAGGATCAATCACCCACAAAACATCTTGCCCGTCTGTATTAATCGTTCCTGATTTTTCACCGCTATAAGCCTGAGTATCTGTAATAATTAAATTAGCAGCCCCGGAAGTCATATCCCAATTGCTCCAATGCCCTCCAAAATAAGGGCCTGTCGGATAACTTTCAAAGTCATCATCAATAATCGTTTGCGCATTCAGGGCTAACCCAAACAATGCAAATGCTAAAAAGTAAATTTTTCTCATAATTTTAAATTAAATATTAAACGGAGGTAAATTTAATAAAATTTACTAAGTACACGACAATTTTTTAAACCACAACTTGTCCCGGCGAATGACGGGACAGTTGTCAATTAGTTACATGGAATTAGAAGTTAACATAACCACACATAGTATTGAAACTTTGTTTCAATCTATGCCGCCTACGGCGGACTATTTAATTCTAAATGCACTTAAATTCTAAAATAACTATGTGTTAAATGTTTAAAAATCAATTATTTAATAATTTTTGTCGTGCACTAAATAAAATTTATAATTATGCTCAAAACTCCTTATTAATTTATCAAAAAAATGGCCGCACCCGGGTGCGGCCATTAAAAACTTATTTTAAATTTTGTCTTATTTTACGACGATCTTAGAAGTTTTTACTTCTTTGCCTGCCATTACTTTTACAACGTAAACACCTGAAGGAAGTGAATTTACATTAACCTGCGCAGAATTGCCCTGAGGCGCAACCCTCATCACTTGCTGGCCGGTTGTATTGAATACCGCAATTTCTGAGATATTGGATTTAGCGGAAACATTAAATGAATCATTCACCACAGTCGGATATACAGAAATTGTTGAGATATTATTAACCTCATTCGTTGCCATCGTAATATCTCCTTCCACCATTGTTATATCATCTATATAATAGAAATTACTACTTGTATGGCTATAAAAATCCATCGCTTCTATAGCGAAATAATCTCCCGGATATGGAATGGGTGATCCATCTCCAGTAAGAACCTCTTCGCCATCAATATACATTCTTGTGGTTGCATCATCCAAATCTATCACATGGGTAATTGTAAACCATGTATCCTCAGGATAGCTAAAAGGATAGTAAAATTCTGTTCCTGTAATATACCCTGTACCGGGAGTAGGCAGAGGAACAGTATCAGGAGTCAGCCCTAAATATATTTGGTTTCCCCAATTTCCGGTAACTCCTAGATTCGCTAAAGTATTCTGAAAGTTATAGTATCCTGTTCTTTCTGATGGAATATACATTTTAAATTGAAAAGAATAAACTCCTGTAAATACCTGATCAAAAATTAATAAAGCATCTTGAACCCCACTATCTCCTATATGACCAGACTTGCTCCCTGAAAATGCCATATCTTCACTGATAATAATGCTTTCTGACGTAGCAGATGCAGATTGCGACCAATTGCTCCAATGCCCACCGAAATAAGTACCTGTCGGATAACTCTCAAAGTCGTCATCAATAACCGTCTGTGCATTCAGGACTAACCCAAACAATGCAAATGCTAAAAAGTAAATTTTTCTCATAATTTTAAATTAAATATTAAACGATGGTAAATTTAATGAAATTTATGGTTATGTTCAAAACTCCTTATTAATTTATCAAAAAAAATAGCCGCACTCTCGTACGGCTATAGTTAAACATACTTAGATTTCGTTTTATTTTACGACGATCTTAGAAGTTTTTACTTCTTTGCCTGCCATTACTTTTACAACGTAAACACCTGAAAGAAGTGAGTTTACATTAACTTGCGCAGAATTGCTCTGAGGTACAACCCTCATCACCTGCTGGCCCAGCGTATTAAATACCGCTATTTCAGAGATATTTGATTTAGCGGAAACATTAAATGAATCATTTACCACAGTCGGATAGACAGAAACGGAAGCTGTATTGATATCGCCAACACCCATGATTGGCCCTTCGACAAAAATAATATCATCTATATAAAGTTGGTTTGTTGCTGAGGCGCTATAATAATCAACACCACCCAACTGAAACGAATCCAAATAAGGATTGCCATTGTATATTTCCGTGCCATCAATATCGATTACAACCGACCCTTCGTCCAAATCATACAGAGAAGTTACTGTAAACCATGTATCATGGGGAAAAGAAAAAGGAGTGATCGCTACTCCCGTATCGTCCTGTATCTCTCCTGCTCCTCCTGCATTAAAATATATTTGAAGCCCCCAGATTCCTCCACTTGCACCGGTATCTTCATCTTCCTGAAAATTAAAATAGCCAGTATTGCCTGTTGGAACATATAATTTTTGTTGAAATGTCCATATCCCGGTAAATTTATTCCCTAACTTTAAGATAGCGTCCTGGGTGCCTCCGCTGCCTATAAAGCCGGATTTCGTTCCTGATGAAGCCTGAGCGGTAGAAACCTGGATTGTTTCTCCGGAATTATTCGTTCCACTCCATGTACTCCAGTGTCCCCCAAAGTAAGAGCCTTCAGGATAACTTTCAAAATCGTCGGTAAGTTGTGCATGAAGGACTAATCCAAACAATGCAATTCCTAAAAAGTAAATTTTTCTCATAATTTTAAATTAAGTATTAAACAAGGATAAATTTAATAAAATTTTGTTAAAAACCAAAAAAGGTAAAAATTGTTTAGTCATCCGGAATGAGAAATGTAAAGAGAATAATCCTTCTGAATTCTGTTAAAAACCGTGCCTGGGCTAATTTCTGCTTTGGTAATTCAGGGATTTCACCGGGTAAACCGTAGCGGTTCAAAAAATGTTAACAATTTCATAACCAGCTTAACAGAAATATATTAACTTTGGTTCCTTTATTTTTGTATCAACTTTAAAATTATAACATCATGAAAAAAACCAACCCTTTCAAATCATCACTGGTGATTTTACTTATGTGCTTTGGCTTTATCAATGCTTGGGGGCAAACCCCTAATGGGATTCTTGACTTTGGTAATCCTACGAATGGTACTACTGCGACTACTGCAAACACAGGTTTTGGTGGAATTAGAGTAGGTAGCGGAGGTGGTGGATTTACTTTACAAAATCCAGGGCAATCTATTGGTGAATTAGGCGAATTACGAGGGGTAGCTCCAACAGGCGCTTCAATTAATAGTGTCGGTATTACTTCTACAGAATACGGTACAAGTGCAGCTATATTTACAGTCTCTTTTGATTTATACTTTTCAGGAGGAAGCTCCGGCACTTGGTATTTCTTTGCAGGAAATGGAACATCTTTCAATTCTGCACAATCTTCTGGTTTTACTGGAAATCAAGTTTTTACAGGAATACGTTGGCAATTTGGGGCAAGTAACGCTATAACAACAAATAATAGAAATAGCAGTAGTTGGGCAACAGATGGCATAAGTAGTGCTTTTTCTCAAAACACAGTATATTCTGTTACGATTATAGGTAACAATACGACTTCAACGGTAAATTATACTGACGGTTCAGTGGCCGCAGGAACATACGATCTATGGATTAATAATGTTTTAGTAGGAGACAATTTGTCAAAAGGGCAACTGGGAAATAATACAAATATAAATGCATTTCGTTTTTATGGTGAGAGTTCTACAGGAAATGTTGCACAAATTGCCTTGGATAATATCACTTGGTATAATACAGTCCCAACAACCTCAACCTATTCTGTAACCTATGACGGAAATACTTCAGACGGAGGTTCTGCTCCCGTAGATAATAACGAATATGAAGAAAGTGAAACAGTAACTGTCTTAGGACAAAGTTCTTTAGCTAAAACAGGGTATCATTTTATAGGCTGGAATACATCAGCTGACGGAACAGGTGACGACTATGTAGCTGACGATACTTTTGAAATGCCCGCTGAGGATGTTACCTTATATGCGCAATGGGCCATCAACACCTACACTATAACCTATGACGGAAATGGCAATGATGGTGGTACCGCACCCGTAGATAATGATAACCCTTATGATTATAATTCCGATGCAATAGTTTTAGGGCAGAGCGACCTCACAAAAACAGATTATAATTTTGTGGGCTGGAACACCGCGGCAGACGGAAACGGAACTGCTTATGCAGAAGGAAATACTATTGAAAACATCACATCTGACATCGCGCTATACGCACAATGGATAGATGCTTCTTTAGAACCACAAACCATTACTTTCGATACGTTGGCCGATAAAGCTTATGGCGATGCATCTTTCCAGCTGACAGCAACAGCCAGTTCGGGTTTAACGGTTTCTTATTCAAGTTCTGACGAAAATGTCGCTACAGTTACAGGAAATGAAGTAACAATCGTAGGAATAGGCACAACAACTATCACGGCCTCACAAGCTGGAGATGAAGATTACCAGCCTGCGGAACCGGTACAGCAAACGCTGATTGTTAATCAGAAAGCTCTTACCATTGATGATGCGGCAGTTACTACCAAGGTTTATGACGGAACCACCGCCGCCGAAATCACCGGAACACTCTCAGGCGTTGTTGGCAGCGACGATGTTAGCTTTACAGGCGGAGGAGAATTTGCAAGCGCGGATGCAGGAACCGGTATCGCCGTTACTGCGAACCTTTCTCTTACCGGAGCAGACGCCGGTAATTATACCCTGACACAACCCAGCGAATTAACAGGGACAATCAACAAAGCCGACCAAACCCTTGATGGTTTTATTGATCTCACAAAAACTACTAATGATCCAGATTTTGATTTACCTGAAACTACCAATGCCGGTTTAACTGTTTCTTACAATAGTGACAATGAAGATGTGGCTACTATTGTAGGAAATATTGTAACGATTACTGGTGTGGGTACAACAACAATAACCGCAACGCAAGATGGTGATGATAACTGGAGTGAGTTTGAAGAAGAAATTATTTTAACCGTAACTTCTGAGCCAATCAAAATTGCGGGTTGGGATTTCAATAACAGCTCAAATGGAGGAACATCACCTCAAGCACCAACGAATACACATGCAAATGTAACTGTCGGAGGGATGACAAGAGGCGAGGGAATTACTGTTCCAAATTCACCTGCAGCTCGTGCGTGGGGAGGACAAGGATGGAATGCTAATTCAAAAGAAGCTGCAATTTCGGGTGATAAATATGCTACTTTTACAATAAAAGCTAACGAAGGAACTCTCATATCATTATCAAGTATAGACCCTTTTGAATATAGACGTTCAGGAACAGGGGCATCAGAAGGCATTCTTCAATACTCATTAAATGGAACAGATTTTATTGATATTCAGCCTTTAAGCTATGAAAGTTCTTCAAGTTCAGGTTCAAGCATTGATCCAATAAACTTATCTTCTATTTCTGCATTACAAAATGTTAATTCTGATACAACAATTACATTCCGAATTGTAAATTGGGGCGGGACAAACGCGACAGGCACCTGGTATTTATTTGATGTAGGCAATGACAATACAGATGACTTTGTTATTAATGGATATTCAGTAACACTTCCCACAACCATCACCTGGACAACAGACAACGAATGGTCAAACGAAGACGGCCCGGGCATCGACGATGACGCGATTATAGAAGGAACCTTTTCCATAGCAGATGCAGGATTGTTACAGGCAAAAAATCTGAATGTCGCGGAAGGCGGAAGCATTACCATAGCTTCCGGTGGAACCGTGGAACTGTCAGGCAAAATTACCAACGAAGGTAACTTCACCGTTCAAAGCGGTGGAAACCTCATCCAGACTTCGGCTTATGAAGCCAATGACAATGTAGGCGACATTACCGTACAGAGAGAAAGCCAGGACATTGTAAGGTTAGATTATACTTTCTGGTCATCACCCGTAAACGAACAATTGTTGCAGGAATTCTCTTCCGAAACACTTTGGAACCGTATCTATACTTATGAAACCAATGCCGGTAATTTAGAAGACAGAGGCGCTTACGAACAGGTATTTGAGTCAGAAGAAGATGCTGATTTTGCTTTTGCAAATGGTAAAGGTTATCTGTTCCGCGCGCCCAACAACTGGGACATTGTAAATGAAAATGAGCCTGCTCCTTATATGGGTACGTTTACAGGTACACCGTTCAACGGGAACGCGAACACAGATGTTTACGGTAACGGCGGATTCACTTCCGTAGGAAACCCTTATCCGTCCAATATCCGTGTGACAGGAGATCCTTCATTGTACAGCGAAAACGCGGCCGTGATAGACGTATTATTTTTCTGGAACAATCCTCCGAGAGAATATAATGAAGAAACCGAAACCTGGGAATATACCGGAACCAAGTATGTAACCTGTTCAACGGGTGGTTGTACGAAACCCGGAGGGGATTTCATTTCCGTTGGACAAGGGTTTATTGTAAGAACCCTGGAAGCTGCACCGACAGAAAGCCAGGTTACATTTACCAATTCCATGCGTGTAAACGATGCAACGGAATTCCTGAAAACCGAAGAAACGGAAAGACACAGGTTCTGGTTGTCATTAAGCAATGCAGATGGAAACGAACTCAACCAAATCCTGACCGGTTATATGACCGGCGCCACCAACGAAGTTGACCAACAGATCGACGGTGAATTGTTCGGCTATGAAGGCTCTGCCATTTACAATGTGATCGGCGATGCTTCGACAGGCTCAGCAACCAAGTTCGTTATCCAGGGCCGCGCGTTGCCGTTCGAAACTTCAGACGTGGTTCCGTTAGGATTCCGGGCGGTTGAAAGCGGAAAATACCGCATTTCACTTACCGATATGGACGGGATTTTCGCGGAAGGACAAACCATTTACCTGAAAGACCGTGCATTGGATACCATCCACAACCTGTCGGAATCCGCTTATGAATTTGAATCACCTGCGGGTGAATTCAATACGCGTTTCGAAATCGTGTATGAAGACGAAGGAACCATGGGAACCGGTGACCTGGCCGCAAATGCCGTTCAGATTTACACCGATAACAAGGACATTGTCATCAGCTCAAAAGCGGAGAAAATCCTGTCGGTTGAATTGTATGATCTACAGGGAAGAAAGCTCCACAGGAACGGCCACGTAAATGCCAATGATTACCGCATCAAATCTGCTTCTTTCGGAACGCAGGTGCTGATTGTACGGGTACAAACCCAAAACGGTGAGGTAACAAGTAAAAAAGTAATTAACAACTAATGTTTTGAGTCAGGGGTTTTGCGTTAGGCATATAACGCAAAACCCACAACTCACAACGCAAAACTCAGAAATATGAAAGACAAGTTGACTAAATCCGGACTATTGGCCATCCTGTGGCTGTTTACAATTCCCGTACTGGCAGGACCGGTGGATCCTCCGGGAGGAGATGACCCTCTTCCCCCTGATCCGACACCTGTCAGCCAGTGGGAATTTATACTGATTTTTGCCGCAATCGCCGTAGCAGCGTACTTTATAATGAAGTACCAAAGAAAAGCGACTGTTTAGATTCAATTAAATCTACATTAATTTTTATAAAAGACCTCTGGTTTTGTCGGAGGTTTTTGTTATTTTGCTAAGGATTAATTATTTGAGGAATTGCTTAATCGTAGCAGATTGCCGGAAAGTATCCGCTTAGTAAGTTGACATGATGTTAATTAACTTATTGCGAGTGATTTTATTTTAGATTGTTACACAATATACATTATACAGTTTACATAACATTAGTTATATTAATTACCTAAAAAAACCTTTAATATGAAGAAAATCAATTTTCTAAAATCATTTTTATCTTTGATTTTATTGGTATGCCTTGGCTCCGCACAAATGGTATGGGGACAGGAAACAGTGATTTATTCTACCGGATTTGAAAGTTCGGAAGGATTTACTGCAGGAACGGTATATAATAATACGACTGTTGCATATTCGGGAAATGCCGGAGAGCAGTGGGGTACTTATTATGGTACTCCTTCAACGACCGGAGCCATCAGCGGGGCGCAATCCATACAAATGCGCTGGTACACCTCCGCTACCTCAAATCTGGGCTATACCTTTACTGATTTTGACCTGGCCAATGTTACAAAAGTCGAATTCAAAGCCGCCAATACTACCGGAATCAATGTAATTGCGTCTTATTCGACCGATGGAGGTACAAGCTGGGGTGGGGATGAAACATTTACATTATCCACAACCACAGCGACTTATACTTATAACATTAGTCCGACAGGTGAGTTCGCCAATGTAAGAATCAGATTTCAATTGACCTTCGATTCCCAACCGAGCGGCACGTCAAGGCTTTATATTGATGATGTATCGGTTTATGGAATCGAAGCCACATCTGAAAACCCACCGGTCGTAACCGCCGAAACCTTTACGGGAGCGGTAGGCCAGGAGGCCAATTTCCAGATACATGCCACCGAATCGCCGGACAGCTACGCCATCGTTTCAGGTGTACTTCCTAACGGCCTGTCACTGAATACTTCTACAGGTTTGATTTCCGGTACGCCGACGGCTCCTACCGGCTCATTCATCGGTGTGACCGCGACCAATGATGCCGGGACAAGCGACCCCGCCACCATACATATTGAAATCAACGCGGGTACCCAAACCGTTACGCCGCCGTTTACCGATATGTCCAAATATGACACGGACGCACCATTCGACCTGCCCGCAGAAACAGATCAGGGAATCACCCTGAATTATAACAGCACCAATGCTTCGGTAGCAACCGTTTCGGGAAATACCGTAACCATCGCCGGAATAGGTACAACCACCATCGAAGCTTCCAATACAGGAAGTATCGATTACCAGCCGTTCAGCGCATCCTTTACTTTAACCGTCACCGAAGAGGGCGATGTTTACAATGGTGTGGGGAATTTTGTGAAAATAAATTCCGTAAGCGAACTGACCAACGGTTACTATGTCATTGCTTATGGTGAAAGCTTCGCGATGAACAATACCTATAACGGAACCTATTTTGCCAATACCGCCATTACGGTTACGGATAATCAGATTGTCAATCCCGATGCTTCCATTGTCTGGAAGATCGAAACAAACGGTGCGGGAAAAAGTATATTCAACGAGAGCATTGCCAAATATGTATCCTATACGGGAGGTTCAAATAATGTACAGGCCGTGGACGAAGTTGCGGCCGACAATCAACGCTGGAACATTACGGAAAATGGAGAATTATTTGAATTTTCAAATATGGCGGTAACCAACCGTGACTTACAATACAATTCCGGTTCACCCAGGTTTGCCTGTTATACCGGCAGCCAGAATAATTTAACCGTTTACAAACTGGCGGAAGCGCCAAGCGAACCTACATTATCCGTGAACCCGGATGAATTATCAGAATTCACGTACATCACGGGAGAAGGCCCTTCGGCATCTCAGTCATTTGAAGTTTCGGGTGTAAACCTTGACGGTTCGGAAGATGTATCCGTTACCGTAAGCGGAACCGGTTTTGAAATTTCACTGGATGATGCCGCTTACGGAAATTCCGTAACCCTGGAAAATTATAATGGTACACTTACCGATATTTATGTAAGGCTCGCTTCCGGGTTAGCCATAAATACTTACACGGGAACCGTTTCGGTTTCAGGTTATTCCCTACCGGATGCCGAAGTTGCTTTGTCAGGCGAAGTAACCGATACACCGGAACCTTTTGCCATTCCTTATTTTAACGGATTAAGAAACCAGGATGACCTGGACGAAGCGATTGCTTACGGATTTGAATTCAATAGTACCGAACTGGTAACAACGGCCGGCGGATATATCAAAATGCCGCTTAATGCCAATATCATTTCGCCCGCGATTGATTTTTCACAATACGATATGATCCTGGCATCATTCAGCGCGACCACTTTCGGGGGCAACAGCGGACAACAGCTGACTGTTTTCGTTGCCGATAACGGTACCGATTTCACCGCACTGGAAACATTTGATATGCCGGCAAGCTATGAAACATTTACCCGTGAAATCGACCTGTCTTCACTGAACGGCGCATCGGGTAAGATCAAATTTGAAATGACCGGCGGAACCAACCAGATCCGTTTCCGGGATATGACCCTTGCATCCGGCGTTGTATGGACAATGGACAATGAATGGTCGAACGGAACCGGCCCGACGATTGACGATGACGTCATCATCATGGGTAATTTGGTAACGGACAGTGATTTCTCTGCCAGGGTTCTGACTGTGGAAGACACGGGAAGCCTGACGATTTCAGCAGGAAATACCGTTACGGTAGGGGATGCGGTTATCAACAACGCTTCCGCGTCTGATTTCACCGTAGCCAACAATGCTAATTTGATCCAGAATAACGAAGACGCAACCAACCAGGGAGCCATCACCGTGGTAAGGCAAAACCAGCCGTTCAAAAGACTGGATTACACCTTATGGTCTTCTCCGGTCAGCGGACAGCAGATACAGGCATTTTCACCCGCAACATTGCCGGAGCGTATTTATACCTATGAAGGCGCAAGCGAGTATGTAGTCGTGGGAAATCCTTCCGGGAACTTTGAAAACGGAAAAGGTTACCTGTTCCGCGCACCAAACAACTGGAGTGAAGATACGCCCGAAACCTATACGGGCCAGTTCATCGGTGTACCGTTTAACGGAACCGTTGAGGCGGCCGCTTATGCCGGAAGCTTCACTTCCATCGGAAACCCTTATGCTTCCAATTTGGACGCGGACCTGCTGATGACCGAAAACAGCGGTATTTCAACGCTTTATTTCTGGACGAATACCAATCCTGCTCAGGATGGTTCTTATACCGCAAACAATTACGCGACCTATACATTTATGGGTGGCGCGGGAACCAGCGGAGCGGAAAGTGATGAAAGCAATGCGCCGACCGGAATCATTTCCGTCGGACAAGGATTTATCGTGGAAACGACCGATAATTCAGTGGAATTCAATAATACAATGAGATCATCTGACGCCACCTCTTTCTTTAAAACAGATGATCTGGAAAGACACCGGTTCTGGCTGGAACTGGCCGATACAAGCGGAACCGGCTATAACCAAATCCTCATCGGCTATATGGACGGCGCGACAGAAGGTATTGATCACCAGATCGACGGTAAAATGTTCGGCTATGAAGGAAACGCGGTTTATAGCTATATCAATAACGAAAACTTCACCATTCAGGGACGGCCGCTGCCATTTGTCGATACCGATGTCGTACCGTTAGGGTTCAGGGCAGTTGAAAGCAATACATTTACCATTTCGCTGGTCAATTATGACGGCTTATTCGCTGACGGCGATGCGGTTATTTATCTCAAAGACAATTTGTTGAATGTTACCCATAACCTTATGGATTCCGCTTATACTTTCCAGTCTGATGGGGGCGAATTCGATGAACGTTTTGAAATCGTTTACCAGGAAGACGGAACCATGGGCAACCATGATTTATCACTTGATTCCGTGGTTATCTATACCCACAACCGTACTATTCTGATTGATTCTTCATCTGAAAAAATAGCATCCGTAGAAATCTATGATATCCAGGGCAGGAAAATTCATGGAAATACCGCGGTAAACGCAAACAATTATAGCTTCAATCCAGGTTCAAAAGGAATATGGGTAGTAAAAGCACAGACGGAATCAGGTAAAACCATAACTAAAAAAGTAATCAATAATTAAATTCTTCCGGGACGGGGTTCGGGCTATCAACGGCCTGAACCCTACGCCGGAAACTCATTAACCAAAAAACAAAAACAGATGAAAAACTATCTTTTAAAAATCTTAACTTTTAGCTTATTCTTTGTAATCTATACACTTCCTTTGATGGCGCAGGATGGGCCTGGTGACGATCCACCAATAGATGATGACCCACATGCACCTATTGATAACTGGATACTTCCTTTGGCCTTTGCCGGAATCCTGGTAGCTGTTTATTTTATTTTGAAACGGAGGCAAAAATCTGTTGCCTGAGAATTTACTTTTACCAAAAGGTGACGTTATTTTGTTTCCGCCGGAGCGGATCACGTATTGTATTTTGATAAAATTTCTAGTACGGAACAATGAATTGGTTAACCGGTTAATTCGAGATTCGTTGATTGGGAATTCGTTGATTCGATTAATCAGTCACCCTGAGCCTCGCCTGTGCTGAGCGCCGTGCCTACCGGCAGGCAGGAAGTCGAAGCATCGAAGGGCAATCATTTACTAATTCAACCATTTGGGATTCGTTGATTCGGAATCAAAAATTTCAACATCCAACCATTGTCATCCTGAAAAATTTCGACGAAAGGAGAAATTTATTCAGGATCTCTTCGATTCAATTCAAACCTTGATTATATGAACGGCTTCCTCAATTCACGGGATCCTGAATAAACCCTCGTACCTCGCGTTTTTCAGGATGACAAACTCACATTGTGGCTGTCATCCTGAACCAATTCGGGATTCGATTATCCGGTTAAACAGTTAACTAATCGCTAATTAGCCCGCCAGACATTGTTCTTCAGGTTCACATCGGCGGTTTCGGCATTTTTATCAATTTCGATTGATTTCAACGGTTTCTCAAAACCATAGAACTTTTTCAAAGGCCTTTTCGGAAAATGCCATACCTCTACCGGATAACGAATTTCCTGTGTGCTTCCATCTTCAAAAGTAAAAGTAACCAAAAGCGGTATGACCATTCCGCCGGGCCTTTCAAACTCCACTTCATAGAAATACTCAGGCTTAACTGACGAATTAATTTCAGGATGTTCAGACAGGAATTCCTTCATCACATCAGACCTATAAACATCCTTTTTTGTTTTCTGCTTGGAAAATTCAATCCGCTTTCCTCTTTCGGTTTCGGTTTCTGACGGATACAATTGAACTACATTTTTCACGCCCAGATCCACTACTTCGGTTGTATAAAACCATCCGCGGATGAACCAGTCAATGTCGGTTCCGGAAGCATCATCCAATGTGCGGAAAAAGTCCGCCGGCGTCGGATGCCTGAACATCCATCGTTGCGCATAAGTTTTGAAAGCATAATCAAAATTTTCCTTTCCGACAATCAGGTTGCGCAAAATCGAAAATCCGATGGCAGGTTTGGAATAGCCTTCCGCACCGAAATCAGTCAGCAAATCACCCTGTGTCATAATCGGTATCATTTCATCCTGCGGCGACTGCATATACTCCACAATCTGATCGGCACGTAATCTCCTGGACGGAAAATCTTTGCTCCACTCCTGCTCCGTCATATTTTCCAGATAGGTATTCAGGCTTTCATCCATCCATGTCCATTGGCGTTCATCGGAATTGACAATCATCGGGAAAAAATTATGCCCGACTTCATGTATGACCAATCCCACCAAATCATACATCTGGTCTTTATCATAGCTTCCGTCCGGCTTTGCACGGCCGCCATTGAAGCAGATCATCGGATATTCCATCCCCTGCCGCTGGACACTCGCCGAAACGGCTTTCGGATACGGATAATCAAAGGTGAAATGCGAATACCATTTTAAAGTGTGGGCAACAGCCTTGGTTGAGAATTCCTTCCAGAGATGCCCGCCTTCTTTCGGATAAACCGATTCGGCCGTCGGGGTAAACTTCCCGACTTTCACCGCCATCGCATCCCACATATAAGTCCGGGAAGAAGCCCAGGCAAAATCACGTACATTTTCGGCTTCAAACTTCCAGGTTTTGGTTTTTCCTTTGGCGCCGGCCGCCATCCGTTTGTCTGTTTCTTCTTCGGTTACAATCATCACCGGATCGTCAAAAGTAGTTTTAGCTTTCTGGTAACGCTGAACCTGTTCTTTATCCAGGACTTCCTGCATATTTTTCAGTTCTCCCGTCGCGTTCATAATATGGTCGGCGGGAACCGTAATGTTCACCTTAAAATTCCCGAATTCCAACGCGTATTCCGAACGCTGCCAGTAAGGCATATTCTGCCAGCCTTCCACATCGTTGTACACACATAAACGCGGATAGAACTGCGCCATAGCGTAGATATTGCCACCCTCATGCGGTTCATAACCGTTCCGGTCACCCACTATAAAATAATTGGGAATATTGTACGACCATTTGATTTTAAATTCAAATTTTTCCCCCGGCTGAAGCGGCTTCGGCGGAATTACGCGCATCATGGTTTCATTGATAAAATGTTCCAGATCCTTGCCCGAAATATCTTTTACGAAATAGATGTTGTAGCCGCCGTCAAAATCTTCTTGCATAAATTCCCGCGAAAAATCATCGGCCGAAATGGCATTTTGCGGCGCACTCCGCTGAGTGTTTTTCAAAAACGGGGCATCTTTTTTTCTGGTATTCTGGTCGAGCTGAATCCATAGATATTCCAGCACGTCCGGGGAATTGTTGTGGTAAGTGATAATTTCTTCTCCGTTCAAAACATTGTTCGTTTCATCCAGAACCAAATCCATCGCGTAATCCACCTGTTGCTGGTAATATTCCGAACCGGGCGCACCGGAGGCCGTCCGGAAGCCGTTGGGCGTAGGCAGCAAATCATACAACTGGTTAAATTCCGAATCTCCGGAATGTCCTTTAGTTGTCTGATAATCAGATTTTTTCTGTGAAAATAAAAATGCAGGAATAAGGATCAGGCAGTAAAATGAGTTTAATCTTCTGAGCATCATTTTGTGTTCTTTCGGATAAAGATAATCAACTTTGGCGTTTTTTGGTAAAGTTCTGTTTGTTTTAGCGGTTAAGTGGTGGAACCGGAATCCGGATAATGTGTCAATTAGTCTAAAATGATTAATCTTCTAAATATCCGAATTTTCCTGTATTATAATCGTTAAACGCCTCTAAAATTTCATCGCGTGTATTCATCACAAAAGGCCCGTGCGCCACAATCGGCTCATTCAATGGTTCTCCACTCAATACCAAAACCACTGATCTTTCCGTAGCCTCAACGGTAAATTCTTCTCCCTCATTTTTAAATAATACAAAATGATCGGTCGGAACAATTTCCTCATCGTTTACTTTGATCTTTCCTTCGACCACAAGCAACCCGGTATTATAATTTGCGGGAAAATTAAAAACGGATTTCCCGCCCGCATTCATTTTTGCATTCAATAAATTCACGGGAGAAAATGTGCTGGCCGTTCCTTTTATCATTTTATAATCACCTGCAATTACTTCTACAATTCCTCCGTCATCTTCCAATTGAACTTTATTGATCTGCTCATTGGTGATCGGCTGGTATTTCGATTTTGACATTTTATCTTTAGCCGGAAGATTTACCCACAGTTGAACCATCTGGAAATCGCCGCCTTGTCTGGCAAATTCTTCTTCGTGGTATTCTTTGTGCAGAACGCCCGAAGCAGCGGTCATCCACTGGACATCGCCTTCACCGATCACACCACCGCCACCTGAGCTATCGTGGTGCGCGACCTTTCCGTGATAAGCAATTGTAACCGTTTCAAATCCACGGTGCGGATGTACGCCCACTCCTCTCGGACTGTCTGTTGCAGGAAAATAATATCTGGAATTATAGTCCAGCATGATGAACGGATCCATCCGTTGCATATCCAAATGATATGCGCCCGGAATAAAATTATGAACCCTGAAACCGTCGCCCACCATGTGCGGTGCAGGCGGCGCTAAAACCAATTCTATATCTTTTGTTTTCATCTCTAAACTTTTGATGCAAAATTAGTTCGATGAAAATTTGTGTACATTGATGTTTGATAAGAACGGATTATCCCGGCTTGAAATTTTTCCGTGCCAGCTCTTTCCGTACCCGACTCAGGGATTCAGGTGTGATTCCAAGATAGGAAGCAATCATCCATTGCGGGACACGAAGCAGGATGTCGGGATACAGCTTGATGAAATCCATGTACCGGACTTCGGCCGAAGCGCTGATGAGCAGGTTGATTCTTTTGTGTAAATGACGAATATGATTATTGAGCGCATACATATTAAAACGCTGGAATCCCGCACTGATTTCGGACAATTTTTCAAAAAATCCGGTTTCAATCAAAATCACTTCCGAATCTTCGACAGCATCTATGAATTGTTCCGAAACTTCATCAAACAAAACACTTGAACGGTCAGAGATCAGCCAGTTCTCAGGTGCGAATTGTAAAATATGTTCTTTGCCCTGCTCGTCAATCGTATAAGCACGCAACAATCCTTTTGCCACAAAAAACGTATGGTTACAGGCACCCCCCTGGCTTAGAATCATTTCGCCTTTTTTGATTGATTTTCTTTCCAGATGATCATTAATGAATTTTTCAATTTCAGGCGTAATTTCTATCGATTTTTCCCTGAAATAATCCTTAATTTCGTCGAACATTCAAAAATTTTCCCTGAAAATACGGCTTTAATTTTTACTTTCTGAATAAATCTGATGAAACGTTTATTGATTTCGTCAAATCACCTGGCCATCACAAATTTGGAAACCATGATTAATCCGGCAAGGATAAGCCCGGTGCCAATCAGTTTTTCAACAAATTCGTCTTTCATATTCAAATTGACCTTATGCCCTACAACCGCTCCGATTGTAAATCCCAGCGCAATGGGCCAGGCACTTTGCAATAAAATGTTCCCCTGCATATAATGACTTACAATTCCGGTTATGCTCGTGATAACTATGATAAACAAAGAGGTTGCAGCAGCGACTTTGACCGGCATGTTGAATCCTTTTATCATAATCGGAGTTTGCAAAAATCCACCGCCGATCCCGAAAAGCCCGGCCAGGCTTCCCGCAAGCAGTCCAAAGAAAAGTACAACCCATACGCTGATTCTGTAAGCCAGATGATGAACGTGGTTCTTGACGATTAATTTAGGTTTGGTTTTATTGAGCTTATAAAAAATTCCGGATTTTTTTGATTTATTTTGTGTTTTTCTTTTTAAGAAAGTTAATCCGAGAACAACAACCATGAGTGCAAAAACCACTTCCAGCCTTTTGGCAGAAATATAGCTTAGTAAAAAACTCCCGAGAATTACACCAATTACCGTCGGAGCTTCGAGCAACAGCCCGACTCTAAAATCCACATTTCCTTCTTTACGGTGTAAAAATGTGGAAACCAGTGAAGACGGCAACAGCGCGACCATCATGGCGCCAACCGCTATGGGAAGGTCGTAACGGAATACCGTTACCAAAACCGGAATCATAAAAATACCGCCGCCGAATCCGACGATAGAACCGTACAGGCTGATGATAATTCCAATCGCGATGATCAATAAATCTACAATGATTGTTTCCTGCGGCATATTTCTTTTAAATAAAAAAGCTACTGTTGTGACAATAGCTTTACAATGTACAAAAATTTATTTTTTCCACGATTAAAATCGTGGGCTATAAAAATATCAATCTTTTAAAACCGAACGTGAAATCACAATTTTCTGGATTTCGGAAGTTCCTTCGTAAATCTGGGTGATCTTGGCATCACGCATCAGACGTTCCACATGGTATTCTTTTACATAACCATATCCGCCGTGAATTTGAACCGCTTCGACTGTTACATCCATCGCTGTTTTTGAAGCGAATAATTTGGCCATCGCGCCTTCTTTGTCGAAGTTTTGTTTCTGGTCTTTCAGCCATGCGGCATGCAGGCAAAGGTGTCTTGCCGCGTCAATGTTGGTTGCCATATCGGCCAGTTTAAATGCGATCGCCTGGTGTTGCGCGATTTCTTTTCCGAACGCTTTTCTTTCTTTGGAATATTTTAGCGCCAGTTCATAAGCGCCGCTCGCAATTCCCAACGCCTGGGAAGCAATCCCGATTCTTCCGCCGGACAAAGTTTTCATGGCAAAAGTAAATCCGAAACCATCGTCGCCAATCCGGTTTTCTTTTGGAACTTTCACGTCTGTAAACATCAGCGAATGCGTATCGGAACCACGGATTCCCAGTTTATTTTCTTTCAATCCGACCTGGAAACCTTCCATTCCTTTTTCCACAATCAGGCAGTTGATTCCTTTGTGCCCTAATTCCGGATTGGTTTGCGCCATTACCAAATAAACGGATGCAGTATTTCCGTTGGTAATCCAGTTTTTGGTTCCGTTCAACAGATAATAATCGCCTTTATCCTCGGCCGTTGTCCTTTGAGAAGTCGCGTCAGAGCCAGCTTCCGGCTCAGATAAACAAAACGCGCCGATGACTTCGCCGGTTGCCAGCTTGGTCAGGTATTTTTCTTTTTGCTCTTCTGTTCCGAATTTTTCCAATCCCCAGCAAACCAATGAATTATTGACTGACATTACCACCGAAGCCGAAGCATCTACTTTGGAAATCTCTTCCATTGCCAAGACATAAGAGATTGTATCTAAGCCGCTTCCGCCGTATTTCGGGTCAACCATCATCCCGAGGAAACCGAGCTCACCCATTTTTTTGACTTGTTCAGCCGGAAATTTCTGGTGTTCGTCGCGTTCGATCACGCCCGGCAATAATTCGTTTTGTGCAAAATCTCTCGCCGCCTGGCGTATCATTAATTGTTCTTCTGATAACTGGAAATCCATTTTTGTTTGTTTTAGATTGCCCAAAGATAAGATTTCTGAAAAAAGTATAAAGAAAAATTTAAATGAAGCGACGCTTAGTTATAGGATTCAATTCCTTTTTCCTGCAAAATTCCACGCAAGACACTAAACAGAACCATTGCGTTCCAGTCTTCATGATAATTGAAACTTTTGTTCAGTTTTTGCGGATTCTGATTTGAATAAACAACAAAATTTCTCTGATAATTTGCCGTCCTGACTTCATTCCACGGAATTTCAAAAAAATCGGAAACTCCTTTTTTCAGCCTGATTCCTTCTTTATGAAATTCTAAGTTTGCAATGGTTATTTTTTCATTTTGATAAAATTGGGAAAGAAATTCATCCGCTATTTTTGAAAAATATAGTTCCCACAGCGCATTCAAAATATCAGCATATAATTCATGGTATGCTATTTTATTTTTCCCAAAATAAGTGGTGAAATTAATCTTTAATTCTTTGTTGTTCTTTAGTTTGATAAAAAACTGATATTCGCGCCCGAACGTCAGGTAGAAGCTAATCCACTTAATTCCATATTTTAATGCTACAATTTCATCCTTATCAATGGTAGTAAAAGCATCATGGATATAATCTTTGTTTTCGAAGCTGATAAACGATTCATTCATAATCAATTGCCTTTCATTTCCGTCAGTAATTCCCCGCTTTATGATGAATTTGTATTCTTTCATTTCAAAGAATCGGTGAACAAATGAAAATTCGATTTGAATAATTCAATAACTTCGTTCAGATAAGGTAAAATCCGACTTTGGGAAATGGTTTGCGATTCATCAAAATGAGAAAAGAACGGTAAAACATAATAAACCAAAGCGCTCAATATCAGTATATTTAACAACAATCCGAAAACGGCTCCGCCTAGGCGATTAAAAATACCCAAACCAATTGTATGCGTAATTCCATGAAGAATTCTGGCAACTACATTTACCGCTAAATAAACCAATAAAATAGTAATAATCAAGGAAGTTATGTGAATTGCTTCCACCGGAATCAATTCCAGATCAGACAGGAATTTTTCCAGCAAACCTGAAAATTTAATTCCAATCCAAATGGCCAGGCCGATAGCCAGGAAGCCCAAAACCGCTTTGATAAACCCTTTCCGGAAGCCCCAGACAGCTCCCGAAACCAAAATGATTGCCAAAGCGAGGTCAAGGTAATTCATCAGTGCGCCACCAAATGCTTTTCACTTATTTTCTGCAATACGCCCACCAAAACATCAATTTCTTCTTTGGTGTTATAACAGCTGAAGGAAACACGAACCGGTGTGGTTGTTTCGATTTGCTCCGGCGATAAAACGGATTCGATTACCGCCGAAACTTTGGACGCGCCCGAACTACAGGCGCTTCCTTGCGAAACTGCGATTCCTTTCAGTTCCAGCTCAAATCCGATCAAAGCGTCTTTGAACGGCAAACGGATGTTTAAAACCGTGTATAAGCTTTTATCCAAATCCGCGGAAAGCCCGTTGAATTCTACGCCGGGAATATTTTTTTTCAATTGCTCAATCGTGTAAGATTTTAATCCCTCAATATGTTTTTTGTGTTCATCCAAATCCTTCACAGCCATTTCAAATGCTTTGGCCAACCCGACGACACCATAAACATTTTCAGTTCCGGAACGTAAGCCGCGTTCCTGTCCGCCGCCGGTAATCTGCGGATGAAACCCTGTTGACTTTCTGATATAAGCAAACCCGATTCCTTTCGGGCCGTGCAGTTTATGTGCGCTGCATGAAGCAAAATCGATCTTAAGGTTGCCGAGGTTCAGCGGATAATGGCCAATCGTCTGGACAGTATCGGTATGAAACAATGCACCGGCTTCTTCACAGATTTTCTGAACGCGCTCAACATCCAGTAAATTCCCGATTTCATTGTTGGCATGCATCAGGGTTACCAAGGTTTTTTTACCGGAAGATTTTAATTTCTGTTCCAAATCATCATAGTCAATGGAACCGTTTTCGTCCAGACTAACTTTTAAAACTTCCACCTGGCGGCTGGTTTCCATTTCATGCGTAGTTTCTTTTACACATTTATGTTCCAGCGGCGAAGTAATGATCCGGCTAACGCCTAAATAATCTACCGACGAGCGGATAATCAGGTTGTTGGATTCCGTTCCGCAAGACGTAAATATAATTTCTGATGGAAGGACGTTCAGGGCTTCGGCTATTTTCTTCCTGGAAAGTTCCATCCTGGCTTTTGCTTCCCGTCCGAAAACATGAGTGGAAGAGGGGTTTCCAAAAATGTTTTTCATACAACGGGACATTTCGTCGATCACTTCCGGGTGCATGGGAGTGGTTGCTGCGTTGTCTAAATATATTTTTTGCATGTTTTGTGTGTTTGTTATTTCTGAACTTTGAATTCAACCTGCGGATTAGGTGTTTTGCTGACGGCGATAATCATTAAAGGATTGGTGATGGCTGTGGTGGACATACCATCGGGTGCCGTGGCCGTATAATAAATTTCGGTTTTGTTTCCTGTTTGGCTGACGGACCGGATTTTATAGGTTGTGCCGCCACTGTTCCGGCTTTGAAAGTGTTGTGCTATGACCATTCTTTTTGCAAAATCCACTTTCGGAACATCTGTCTGGCCAGAAACGGCATTGATAGTAGCATTCCACATTGCCGAAAAATCTTTTTCATTTTGAAAGATTTCGGTTTTCTCCATTCCGCTGCCGCCATATTCGGACTGATACAATATTTCAAAATCCATTGATGCAGATTTTTCTTCTGTTGCCGGTTTGGCATTATTACAGGAAAAAATTAAACTTAAAATTCCCAATCCGAAAACCAAATTTCTCATTCTGACAGAATTTAGCTTCAAATTTACAGAATTAATTCGGGAAGAAAAGATTTTTAGTTTTGTAAATCTTTGAAACGCATGAGGTCGGAAGTCATAAAACGCCATTCGGGAGTGAGCAATTCACCTTCTTTGAGTTGATACCACGGGCTGATGTCGTCCCTTGACGGATTGGCAATAATCTGGATTTCCTGTGCGGGCTGGAAACTTTGCGCCAATAAAAAGAGTTTTTCCCCGTCTGAATTTTTGACCAGATCTACTACGATTACCGCATGGCCATTGGGTTTTGAGTTCTGGACAAATACATCGCCTACCCGGAGGTCGCGAAGCTTTACTTTTTGCAAATCTTCGCAGAAGCTGGGGGTGGAAACTTTTTCCATCACATAATCCAGGTATTGGTTAAATTTTTCTTTGGTGAATTCGCCTTGTGCAAAATCAGTAAATTTAATGGCTTCGTTACCCGTATGAAAGATGATCTGGTCGTATCTTTTTTGCGAAAAAAGATATTCTGATTTTAACCTTATAATGGCGTCTGAGGAAGATTGAAGATCTTTGGGAGAAATCGGTAGATCTACCACCGAAACATAAATATTGTCATTTGACTTGGCTTTTCCGTTGTAGAATTTTGCCGGCGCACCTTCGGGTTTTAAGGAGAGTGTCCGCAGGTATTCACTGAAAGTGCCGGATGGAAGCATAACACGCTCATAGCCCGGTGGCGGGTCGAACCTTTCTATGATTGTTTTTCCGTAATCATTAATCATAGGCGTAGATTCCACCAATCCCAATGAACCTGACGGCAAAAGCCTGTCCTGATTCATCGTGTTGCATGAGATAAATCCTGTTAAAATTAAAATTACGCTTGCTTTTTTCATTCCTAAAAAACCCCTTCATTCACTCTTCCTTCCCGGAATGCGCAAATATTGTTCCATTCAGGGTCTTAATAAAAAAATCCGTGGTTTGCAAAGGCAAACCACGGATGTGTTCTTATAAGCTGTATTAATTAAGATTCGCAGCTGCTACAGGATACCAGGTTGGTTACCAATTCTTTGGAAACGCTCTGGCTTCGCTGGTAATAAAGTGTTTTAACGCCTAATTTCCAAGCCTCAATCATCAGGTTATTTACATCTTTGATAGGCAATTCCGCCGGAATGTTCAGGTTCAGGCTTTGCGATTGATCTACAAATTTCTGACGAATGGATGCCTGCTGGATGATTTCCAACTGACTGATTTCCTTGAATGTTTTGAAAACCGCTTTTTCATGGTCGGTCAACCCTTCCAGTTGCTGGACGCTGCCTCCATTCAGCATAATGCTTCTCCAGGTTTCTTCATTATCCATTCCTTTTTCCTGCAACAATTTAGCGAGGTATTTATTTTTACGCATAAAGTTTCCTTTGGACAAACCAGCTTTGTAATAGTTGCTGCTGAAAGGTTCAATTCCCGGTGAAGTCTGGCCTAAAATGGCTGAGGATGAAGTAGTTGGCGCAATGGCCATGGTAGTGGTATTCCTGATTCCGTATTCTTTCAGCAATTCCGGTTCTCCATAAATCCTGGCTAAATCCTGGGTCGCCTTATCGGCTCTTTCTTTGATGTTTTTGAAAATTTCAGAAGTCAGCATTTTGGCTTCCAGCCCTTCAAACGGAATCATATTTTTTTGCAGATAAGAATGCCAGCCCAGCACGCCCAGACCAAGTGCCCTGTGCCTTTTGGCGAAACGGTTCGCTGCTGCCAGGTAGTGGTTTCCTTCAGTTTTTTCAATGAACTCCTGAAGAACCGCATCCAGGAAGAAGATAGCCAGTTTAACTGCTTCGGTATCTTTCCATTCATCATATAATTCCAGATTCATAGAAGACAAGCAGCAGATGAAAGATTCATCTTCGCTTGAAGGCAACATGATTTCGGAACAAAGGTTGCTTCCGTAAACCCTCATGTTCAGGTCTTTGTAAACCTGCGGTTTGTTACGATTGATGTTGTCCGAGAAGAAAATATACGGCAATCCTTTTTGCTGGCGGCTTTCCAGGACTTTTGCCCAAACCTGGCGCTTTTCGGTGTCGCCATCAATCATTTCCTGCATCCAGTAATCCGGCACACAAACTCCCGTAAACAAGTTCTGAATAGGATTCCCGATGTTTTTGATTTTCAGGAATTCTTCAATGTCCGCATGGTCAATGTCGAGGTAAGCAGCAAACGCGCCTCTTCTCACGCCCCCCTGTGAAATCGTATCCATAGCGGTATCAAACAACTTCATAAAACTTACGGCTCCGCTGCTTTTCCCGTTGTCGGTCACCGCGCTTCCGCGTTCCCTCAATGAACCGAAATAACCGGAAGTCCCACCCCCGATTTTGGTTTGCATGATCACTTCGCCCAGTTTGTGGGTAATTCCTTCTATGCTGTCGGGAATAAAAACATTGAAACATGAAATCGGCAAACCTCTCTGTGTCCCCATATTGGCCCAGATCGGAGAGCTCAGGCTCATCCACCCGCGTTCAATCATTTCCTTAAACGGTTCGATCAATTCGGGCTTGTACAAACGCTTTGCTGCGGCAGTGGCAACACGTTCGATAGCGCCTTCCACGGTTTCGCCCTTTAAAAGGTAGCCGCGGTTCAGGATTTGTTCGCTCTCTTCATTTTTCCACCAGAGCTTTTCCATCATTTCCGGCTGGAGAGAGGCTTGTATAGGGAGTTCGTTGTTGTTTGCTTCCATATTATTTTGTAGTTTTTTATTTAGAATAAATCGTTAGCGGTAATAGGTTTATCGTGTTTGGTATAATCGGTCGGGCGTTTTGCGAAGAAATCATCCAGGCTGTTGGCAAATACTTCTTCTTCAAACCAGGCCATCGGTTTAAAATAATCGGCGGAAACATCGAAAATGGTTTTCAATCCGATTTTCTTCATGCTGTCGTCCACCCTGAATTTCATAAAATTCAGCAAATCTGTCTTGTTTACTGTTTCAATTTCACCTTCACTAAAAATCCAGTCCAGTATTTTTCCTTCTATTTCGATTGAATTTTCTACAGTTTCACGCACATATTGTACGGTTTCATCGTCAAAAAAATCAGGGAATTCTTCACGGATTTTATTCACGATATAAATCCCGGCATTGGCATGAACCTGTTCGTCAATTGAAGTCCAGGCGATGATGTTGCTCACATTTTTCATGTATCCTTTGAATTTTGTAAATGAAAGAATGATGGCAAACTGGCTGAAAAGTGAAACGTTTTCAATCAGGATGGAGAAAAGGATCAAAGACACGACATATTTCTTGCGGTCCTGCGAACGGGCATCTTTCAGCGCGGCGGAAAGGTATTCTATTCTTTCCCTGATGACCGGTACTTCCAGGAGTTTTTCAAATTCGTCATTGTGACCCAGAACTTCCAATAACCTTGAATAGGCTTCCGAATGGCGGAATTCACATTCCGCAAACGTACTCCCCAGGCCATTGAATTCCGGCTTCGGAAAATGCTCATAAATATCTCCCCAAAATGTTTTTACAGCCACTTCAATCTGTGCAATGGCAAGCAAACTGTTTTTGATTGCAGTTCTTTCCGCCAGGTTCAGATGTGAATGAAAATCCTGTGTGTCGGCGGTAAAATCCACCTCGCTATGTACCCAAAAAGATTTGTTGATGGCTTCGGTAAATTGCAATACGCCGGGGTACTCAAACGGTTTGTAATTAATTCTTTTATCAAATATGGACATAGAGCAAATTTTTTTGTATTAGTTATAAAATTCTTTCCCAATGAGCCGGAAAAAATAAAGCGTCGGAAAGATAGGTTCAAGCATAAAAACTGAACCTCTTTATTTTCAAAACTTTAATTAATTCTCGGCTGGATATTTTGGTATTCTCAAAATTATAATTTCCAAATTATGATTGGGAAAAGATTTACAAAAAGTAATTAAAAGGTTATCAACAATAATTTAATTCATTGAAAATCAATAAATTAAATTTTCATCAAATTTATATAAATTACTTGAAAATCTCTCTATAACGCTTTATGGAAAAGTATCACGCGATGATTTTTGTCATGAAAAAATCCTAAATCTGATTTAAGGTTTTAACAACAATCAAATTTTTCAAAACTTTAATTATTCTTTCAACAGAGATACTTATTTTAACGCCAGTTCGACATAACTATTTTTATAATCATTTGATTAAATGGAATTTACAATTTTAACCATTAAGAAGATTTAGATCCTTGACAATTATATTAAGATTTATGAAGGAACCCGCCGCCGCGGGTTTAAGAATTCCTTTATCAACTTGTTGATTCTTAATAAATCTTAATAGGCTTATTTACATCTAATTACATATAAAACAAATACAGAAAATACTTAATTCTTAATGTTTTTTAAATCGAATTCACGTTATTTCAACATAATAAAATATTTTCTACCTTTCAACAAAAGAAAAAGAATGTATAATATGATCATTTTTCTTACTGGTTTATTTCTAAAAAAGACTTTCAGGCATATTATGGTTTTCTTTTTTTTGATAACCTTTTCCCTTATGCAAGCAAATCCTACGCAGGAAGATTTGCGGAAAGAATGTATGGAGTTGGTTGAAGAAAGCCTGAAAGATGTCAACAGTAAAGATTATGCAGGGGCTCTTGAAAAACTTTTGAGGATTGAACTAATGGCGGATGAAAACAAATGGGGCGATATTCTTTGGGCTGCCAAAAATCAAATAGGGATTATCTATATGTTTGTTTCGGATTTTGCCAAAGCATCGGATTATTTTCAGGAATCTTATTCCCTGACACAAGCATCCAAAGAATTGTATGAAATGGGCGCGAGCCCGCTTGCCAACATAGGCCTTCTGTATGTTAATGAAAAAAAATATGAGGAAGCTCTTAACTTTTATTACAAGGCATACGATATAGCAAAAAGGGGAAAGGACAGTGTCGCCAGAAAGAATATTGCCAATAACATAGCCGATACATACATCAAGTTAGGAAAAGGAAATAAAAGCCTGGAAATTTTACATGAGGAGGAGAAGCCCGTAAATAATGTAGGTGTCGATTTTAAATGGAAAGTAATCTACATAAAAGCAATTTCCATACTGGGCAACCTGGAACAAGCGGAAGAATTAGCCCAGAAGTTGTATGATGAGCTGAATCTCAAGGAAGATTTCCGGGATGAATGTTTTGTATGCCTGGTTACAACATTCTCAGAAATATATGCAGACCAGAATAAGTTTGATATGGCTATTGAATACGCAAAAAAAGGATTAGCCAAAGATGATGAGCTGACAACTGTTATTGAGCTGTATGAACAAATTTCCGAGCTCTATTACAAAAAGGGAGAATATCAGAAAGCATTTCAATATAAAGATTCTGCTCTGATTACAACAGATTCATTATCTGCCGCTATAAACAGAAGCCAATACGAAATAAACAAAACCAAATTTAAGGTCCTTGAGTATCAGAATGAATTACAGGCAAAAAAGACAGAACTATATACAAAAACGAAACAGCAAAAGTCAGAAAGAACCCTGTTTATAATAACTGCAATTTTAAGTGTTACGGTCGCTTTTTTAACCCATAGAGCGCTAAGAAATAAGGTAATTAAGCAAAAACAAGAGGCGACAATAGCGGCTCTGGAGCTCGAAAAGGAAAAAAGAGAACACCAGTTGACCGAAAAACAATTGGAAGCCAACAAACTGAAACGGCAACAACTAAAGTATGAGATTGCCGAAAAGAACAGAGAGCTTTCCGCCAAAGCACTTTACCTGTCGAGCCGGAATAAACTTATTGGAGATATTATACATACATTGGAAACTGACAGCAAGGAAACAGTAAAACAGGTCAAAACCATCAAGAATTTCCTGAAAGCGGAAAATCATCAGGAAGATTTTGTCAGGCATTTTGAAAAGGTAAATCCCGGGCTCCTGAAACGGTTAAAAGAAACACATCCTTCATTGACTGCAAACGACATCAGGTTTTTATCTTACGTCTTTATGAACCTGAGCATCAAGGAAATCGGTGTTATCTTCAACATCACCTACAATGCAAGTAAAAAACGCAAACAGCGTATCATGGAAAAAATGAACTTAGACAGTGAAAATGATTCCTTATACGACTATCTTTTAAGTGTATAATTATTGATTCTTTCATTTTTAGCCCTAAATCTTAAAAACGGCCCCTTTTTTCCATAAACCCGGCCCCATTTTTAATTCCTTTCCTGATAAGTACAAAATCCTTTTTGCCCAATTTTGTCACTCAACAAAAAATATTTTATTTATTATGAAGACACAATACACAAAATCAATCATTTTTATGTTAACGCTCATGACATTAAATATATATGGTCAGGAAGCGACTTTTCAAATTCTCTCTATAACTCCTGAGCCGGGAATGTTTACTTTTGGGGATGCAACCGGCTTGTCTGCTGACGGCTCGGTGGTAGTTGGCGTTAGCGACTCAGATGATGGCCTACAGGCATTTCGGTGGGAAAATGGAGAAATATTAGGACTTGGTTTTTTCCCCGAAGGCAGTTTAAGTTATGCAACAGCTGTTTCTTACGATGGAGCCATTGTTTTAGGAGCAGCTGATAATCCTATTGATTCAGAGGAAACATATGAAGGTTTTCGTTGGGATGTAGAAACGGGTCAATTGGAAGGGATTGGATATTTACCTAACAGTTTAGGATTTGGATATAGTGAGCCGAGAGCCATATCTGCTGATGGTTCTGTTATAGTAGGAGTTAGTCAATCTGATAACGGATTTGAAGCTTTCCGTTGGGAAAATGGAGAAATGATTGGATTAGGTGACTTCGAAGGAGGAGAGTTCGATTCTTATACTTACAGTATCACGGCTGACGGATCCATCATTGTAGGGTATGGAACAACAGAAAGTGGAACGGCAGCTTGTAAATGGGAGGATGGGGAAATGACAGATTTAGGTTCTCTTGGGGGCGGGGATTCTTACGCACATAACATTACACCTGACGGAAGTATTATTGTGGGACAAAGCAATAATCAAGCATTTCGGTGGGAGAATGATATAATGGAAGGTTTGGAAACTCTTCCTGAATGGGTTCAAACTTCTGCCAACGGTATTTCAGCAGATGGAACCATTGTTGTAGGTTTCGGTTATAACGCGGGTGGGGAAATGATACCTCTTATCTGGACGGAAAATGCAGGCGTGCGAAAAATACAGGAAGTGCTTGAAGTCGATTATGGCTTGGATCTTGGCGTTTATACGCTTCAAAATGCAAGTAAAGTTACACACGATGGCACTACAATCACTATTATTGGAAGAGCTTTTGGCTTGGATAACCTCACAACTCTTGGCTGGCGTGCAACCATCCCATATTCCTTTGTAACCCTGTCTTCTCAGGAGCTTTTGTCCGCCCAAGTAAAAATATACCCTAATCCGGCTACGAACCTGCTTTTTGTAGAAGCAGATTCTCCTATAAAGCTCATAGAAATCTTTGACCTTCAGGGTAGAAAAATAAATGAATTCATGCCCAATACACCAAAGGCGGAAATTCAAATAAACAATCTAACCAACGGCAATTACTTAGTTAAGGTTCATTCTCAGAGCAATACGATTACAAAGCAAATAATCAGAAAATAATAAGTTTTCTTTATGTGTTAATTACGAAAGCCCTTTCAGTCAAATGATTGAAAGGGCTTTTAATTATTATGGCTAAGTACACGACATTTTTTTAAACCACATAGTTATCAATTAGTCACATAGAATTAAAAAGTTATCATAACCACACATAGTATTGAAACAAAGTTTCAATCTATACCGCCCACGGCGGCCTATCTAAGTCTAAATGTACTTGAATTCTAAAATAACTATGTGGTTTAATATTTAAAATCAATTATTTAATAATTTTTGTCGTGTACTAAGTTATTATGGAATATTCAGATTTACCTCGCAATATTTACCGCCCTTGTTTCACGGATGACCGTAACCCGAACCTGACCGGGATAAATCAGTTCATTCTGGATTTTATCGGTGATTAAAAACGAAAGCTCGGAAGCCCTTGCGTCATCTACCTTATCGCTTTCCACCATTACTCGCAGTTCGCGTCCGGCCTGGATGGCGAATGCTTTTTCCACGCCATCGAAGCTTAATGCGGTGGTTTCCAGGTCTTTCAAACGCTGAATGTAAGATTCCACAACCTGCCTTCTTGCGCCCGGCCTTGCGCCGCTGATCGCATCGGCGATCTGAACGATCGGGGAAATCAACGATGTCATTTCAATTTCGTCATGGTGCGCACCGATCGCATTGATTACTTCGGGATGTTCACCGTATTTTTCAGCCCATTGCATACCCAGGATCGCGTGCGGCAATTCGGATTCCTGTTCCGGAACTTTCCCGATGTCATGCAGCAAACCCGCTCTTTTGGCCAGTTTGGGATTCAATCCCAGCTCCGCTGCCATCGTACCCGCCAGGTGCGCTACTTCGCGTGAGTGTTGCAAAAGATTTTGTCCGTAAGAGGAACGGTATTTCATTCGTCCGACAATCTTTACCAAATCCTTATGCAAACCATGGATTCCTAAATCCAGGATGGTTTTCTTTCCTACTTCAATAATTTCGTCTTCAATTTGTTTGGTAGTTTTGGCTACCACCTCTTCAATCCGCGCGGGGTGAATCCGCCCATCTGTTACCAACCGGTGAAGCGACAGACGCGCAATTTCGCGGCGAACCGGGTCAAAGCATGAGAGAATGATCGCCTCGGGCGTATCATCGACAATCACTTCAACTCCCGTCGCAGCCTCAATCGCACGGATGTTCCTGCCCTCGCGGCCGATGATTCGTCCTTTTACTTCGTCATTCTCAATGTTGAAAACCGAAACGGCATTTTCCACGGCCTGCTCCGTACCAATCCTTTGTATGGACTGAATAATGATTTTTCGCGCTTCGTTTTTGCCATTTAATTCCGCTTCCGTCATAATCTCCTGAATCTGTGCCTGCGCCTTGGAACGGGCTTCGTCTTTCAGGGTTTCCATCAGTTCGGCTTTGGCCTCATCTGCTGTATAATTGGCTACTTTTTCAAGGACTTCCACCTGCTTTTTGTGCATGGCATCTACTTCTTTCTGGCGCAGGTTTAATTTGTCCTGGCGAGATTGTAAATTATTTGATTCCGATTTCAGCTGGTCGCGCTGGCGCTGTATATCTGAAAATTCAGATTTGATTTTTTCCTCTCTTTCCTTGAGCCTGGATTCGGTTTCAGAAATCTTTCTTTCCCTCTGGTTGATGGTTTCTTCGTGCGCCGCTTTGAGCTCCAGAAATTTTTCTTTGGCCTGGAAGATTTTTTCCTTTTTGATGGCTTCTCCTTCTTTCGTGGCGTCATTGATAAGCTCATCGGCTTTTCTTCTGGCGTCATCGACCAGTATCTGGTTTTGCTTATCGACCGATTTTTTCGCTAAAAAATAGCTGATTGCCGCTCCGATCAGGAGTCCGGCTATTCCTGCAATTATAGTTGTTATATCCATTTATATTTAATTTTAAGGTACAAAAAATCCTACATTAGTTAGTTTGTTTTGTGTAAACTCCTGAAAACAGGTTTTGGGCTATTCCGCCATTCAAGAATCCGCTGTCAATTAATTTGAACAACTTGCGTTGTTGCGGCCCGCTTTCAGAGCGACTTTTACCCGGTAACAAAACTAGTGTTGAGTTTACCAAAAAAGTTAGAACTAATGTAGGATAGTTATTTTTACTGCATTCAAGCAGCTGAACGTCTTTTTTTAATTTTAATTATTTAATTCTCTTTCAATGAATTGAGTAAGTTCATCCAGTTTTTCATTCATCGTGTTATCAGATCCCGCACCCGACTGTTTCAGTAAATTATACTTTGAGGCCATCTGCAAAGCCACCATCGAAATGGCATCCTGCTTGTCCGTCACGGCATAACGATCCTCAAATTCCTGAATCAACTTATTTATTTCCCTGCCTGCATTTCTTACTGCTTCCTCTTCTTCTGCATTGATGGATAAAGGATACTGCCTTCCCGCTATGTTGATCTTTACTTTCAAGCTACTCATCCTTCGTATTTTTTACCTGGGCAATACAAACATCCAGCTCTTTTATAAGCTTATTCACCCTCAGTTTCATCAATCTCCTGTGTTCCGCATCTCCCAGCATGGCGTTGGCCACTTTCAGCTTTTCATTATCATCTTTCCATTTCAATGCTTCGGTTCTTGATGCTTTCAGGTTTTGTTTCAATGCTTCAACTTCTTCCTCTAACGTCTTTCTTTCTTTTTTAATATTTTGATAAGCACCTGCCAACTGGTAGAGCTTCTGTTCAAGTTTTATTAAATTTGATTCACTTTGATTCATTTGATAAGAGAACTTTTGGTCCTAACTTATTTCTGCAAATGTAATTTTTTTTTGTCTTAGTTAAAAGCCTTTGACGGTTTAATTTGCCGAATGTTTTGTCGGGCTTGCGCTTAAATTTATATTTTTGTTCAAATTTATATCTGATGAAAAAAATTGCCGGGCTAACTTTTTTATTATTAATCAATTGGAGTTTTGCCCAGAAGTACCCAAAAGGAGAATTCCGCAATCCACTGGGGATTACCAATTATCTTGCAGGGAATTTTGCTGAATTGCGGAGCAACCATTTCCACAGCGGGATTGACATCAAAACCAACCAGAAAGAAGGTTACAATGTTTATGCGGTGGGCGACGGCTATATTTCAAGGATCAATGTTTCACCTACCGGATACGGAAATGCAATTTACATTGACCACCCGAACGGTTACACGACGGTTTACGGACATTTGCAGAAATTCAGTAAGGAAATTGAGGAATACGTCAGGAATCACCAATATAAAAATGAAACCTTTTCGGTTGAAATTTATCCGAAAAAAGATGAATTCAAAGTCAAATCCGGGGACATCATTGCACTTTCCGGGGATTCCGGCGGTTCCGGCGGGCCGCACCTGCATTTTGAAATCCGCGATACCAAAACCGAAGAACCTATTAATCCGTTTTTGTTTGGCTTCGATATTCCCGACACAAGCGCTCCGCTGATTAATGGCCTTTATATTTACCCATTAACCGGTGACATAGCCGGCAAAACCGCACGCCATCAGCTTCCAGGCGGACTGGTTTTCAGCTCCCCCATTTACGCTTCGGGGAAAGTCGGGATCGGGATCAAAGCTTATGACAAGCAAAACGGTGCCGACAATATGAATGGTATTTACCGGATCAATCTTTTGGTAAATGATGAGCCTTATTTCACTTACACGGCGGAAAGATTAAATTTCAGCACCGCACGCGCTGTCAACTGCCTGATTGATTACAAAGACCGCATGGAAAACAATAGTTGGGTTTATCAATTATTTAAGACGGATGGAAATCCGTTGCAGATGTATTCAAATATCCGGGACAACGGGATCATTGATCTGGAAGAAGGAAAAGAATACAATATAAAAATTGAAGTCCTGGACTATGCCGGAAATAAAAAGGAAGCAAAATTTAAACTGGTTGGAAAAACACCGCCTGCCGGAACCAAATCCAATCCCGATGACATCATTTTCCACTGGAACACGGAAAATCATTTCAAACAGGACGATGTGGAAATTTCGATGCCCAAAGGAACGATTTACGAAGATATAAAGTTCAAATTCAGAAAAACCGACAACGGCAAATTTGAAATTCACGACTACAATATCCCGGTTCATTCTTATTATACGCTTGCCATTAAACCCGAGGGAATCCCGGCCACGCAACTGGACAAAGTGGTTTTCAAGCTGGAATACAAATACCGCGGAAGCTGGAAAACGGACTACATTCCGGCTGAATATAAAAATGGCCGAGTTGTGGGAAAAGTTCGGGATTTCGGATTTTTTTCCGTCGTGACGGACAATACGAAACCCACAATAAATCCCGTTAATATCAAAGAAAATAGTACATTTACGGGCTCCAAAGGAATCATTCGTTTTACGATAGACGACAGCGAATCGGGCGTAAAGGATTTTGCAGCGCATGTGGACGGGAAATGGATACTGGCCAGTTATGACCTGAAAACCAGAAGCCTGGCCATCGATCTGAACCGCGAAGGAATTACCAATGGAAAACACCAATTTGAATTAAAAGTCTGGGATGAAAAAAACAATACAGCTACCTACACAGCAAACTTCAGTAAGAATTAATTTCTTAATTATTTTCCTGTTTCTTATCGGATTTGCCCACGCGCAACAAGCCACTTTTAAAGGAAAAGTCTTTGACGAACTTCAGTTTCCCCTGATGGATGTCGCGGTTTCCGACGGAACCAATACGGTCTATACCGACGGAAACGGAAATTTCTCTCTGGAAATTCCTGCCGGAACAGATGTCCGGGTAAATTTTGAACAGGAAGGAAAAATGACATTCACCGAAGATGTCAATCTTGCCGATGGTGAAACTTTGGAAAAATATATCATTCTTGCCAATGGCGTTCAGCTGGAAGGCGCGGTGATTTTTCATAAAACAACCGAGAAACCGCTGAACAGCATTTCGCTTGATCCGGCCGCTATGGAAACTTCGATCGGATTAACCGGAGGTGTAACCGAAATGCTGGGTAGCCTGCCCATGGTGAGCATTGGTTCTGAACTGACTTCACAATACCGTGTTCGTGGCGGGAATTATGATGAAAATTTAATTTATGTAAACGGGATCGAAATCTATAAACCGCAGCTGATCCGTTCAGGCGAACAGGAAGGTTTGGGGTTTATAAATCCTTCCATGACCGAAGCGGTGAATTTTTCCGCTGGCGGATGGGAACCTAAATACGGCGATAAAATGTCGAGCGTGCTGGATATTATTTACAAAAGGCCGACAAAATTTGAAACAACACTGGAAGCGAGCTTAATGGGCGGAAGCCTGACCGTCGGAACCGCTTCCAAAAACAAAAAACTTTCGGCCATCGTGGGCGCGCGTTACCAGAACAGAAACCTGGTTTTGAATACATTGGATGGCGATAGTGATTTCAATCCGATTTATTATGATGTCCAGGCCAATATCAATTATAAATTTAATTCCAAATGGGATATTTCGTTTTTAGGCGCCAAAACCGAAAGTAAATTTGAACTGGTTCCCAAAAACCGCGAAACCAAATTCGGTTCGCTTGACAACCCGATGAGCCTCACTGTTTTTTATGACGGGAATGAAGAAGACAGGTTTTCAACGGAATCAGCTTCGCTTTCGGTTCATCATAAACCCAATTCAAGGCTGGATCTGATTGTGGATTTGTTTGGCTTCCATTCCAAAGAACATGAATATTTTGATATTTACGGAGCCTACCGGATCAATGAACTGGACGGAGATGGAAATTACGCAGTAACTTATGACATCGGTAGCCAGATCGACCACGCGAGAAATAATTTTGACGCGCTGGTAACCGGCACGCAGCACAGAGGGCGATATAAAATTGACGCGAACAATGATATCGAATGGGGCGTAAAATACCAGCACGAAGACATCCGCGATTTGCTGAGCGAATGGCAACTTTTGGATTCCACCGGTTATTCTGTTCCGAATCCGTTCACGCCCGGCGTTTTGGATGAAGGCGGTTTAATCCTGAACTACAATGTCAAAGCCAAAAACGCGCTGGCTTCCAACCGTTATTCGGCTTATGCGCAGTACACCAAAAAATTCTTCTGGGGAAATTCAAAAGTTCTGGTAAACGGTGGCATACGGGCAACTTATTGGGATTTCAACGAAGAATTCAATATTTCGCCAAGAGCACAGATTGCTATCAAGCCCAAGTGGAAAAAAGATATGACTTTCCGGTTCAACACCGGGATTTATTATCAACCGCCATTTTATCGGGAAGTGCGAAGGCTGGACGGCTCGCTGAATAACGAAGTAAAATCACAGCAATCCGTTCATTTTATTCTGGGGCATGATTATGAATTCAAAATGTGGAACAGCCCGTTTAAACTGACGACCGAAGCGTATTATAAAATCTTCAACGACCTGAATCCTTATTTTGTGGACAATGTGCGCATCCGTTACACGGCCGACAATAATGCGGATGGCTATGGGTATGGAGTGGATATGCGGTTATTCGGGGAATTCGTGCCGGGTGTGGATTCCTGGCTGAGCTTATCGTATGCGAGGGCCTATCAGAACATTGACGGTCGCGGAGATATTCCGCTACCGACTGACCCGCGGTTCAAGGCTTCGATTTTCTTCCAGGATTATATGCCGATTCTGCCATCATTCAAAGTCAATGTGAATTTGGTGTATGCTTCGGGATTGCCAAATGGTGCGCCGCCGCTGACCGACCCATATAATTACACGAATTATTTGACAGATTACAAACGGGTGGACATCGGTTTCATCAAGGAATTCATCAACCAGACGGATTTAATCGCCAAAGGAAATTTCTGGAAAAGCTTCAAAGAATTGTCTTTGGGCGTGGATTTGTTCAATATTTTTGACATTCGTAATGAGATCAGCAACACCTGGGTACGCGATGTAAACACTTCCCGGATTTATGGCGTTCCAAACCGATTGACCGGCCGTTTCATCAATGCGAAAATCAGGATGAAGTTTTAAAAATCAGCCGGTTTCCTCAGGATTTTCTTATTTGTTAAAAGGAAATTAAAACTATTGGTACAATTTTATTATTTTCGCCATAAGTTAAATTTCCATTTAAGACATTTGGTTGATGGCCCGTTATATTATTTCTTTTGTATTGTGTTTCTGTATTTGTACCACGGTGGTTGCCAAAACGACTCCCGAAGCGGACAAACAACATTTTGAAGCACTCGATAAAAAACATGAACTCACAAAAGAAGAATGCCGAGAACTGCTCAACATAAGCGACCGGGCACAAAACTACGACATTGAACTCGCTCTTGAATACCTGAACCGGGCCAGAAAGCATTTTGAAGAGCAGAAGAATTATTTTTACCTGACTGAATACGCAGAAAAAATCAGCCTGGTTTACATGGTAAAAGGCCAGCCCGAAAAGGGAATAGAAATCGTGGATGAGCTGTCAGAAAAGTACCATGATAAATTTTCCGATGAAGCACGGATAAAAGTTCAGATACTGAAAGTGCGTTTCCTGGAACACATGGATAGGAATGAAGAATGCCTTGCGCTTATCAGCAAATTATTACCGCAGACAGACAACCTGCTCTTCCGGGCGGCGCTTTATACATTTCGGGGAGGCATCAACATGGATAAAAGCAATTATGAAGAAGCAGCAACTAATTTCTATAAAGCGCTACGTATTTATAAACAATTAGACAGTAAGCCCAATATCATTACGATTCAGAACCGGCTTGGGCTGCTGAACCAATCACTTGAAGATTTTCCTAAAGCGCTTGAGTATTACCGGCAGGCGCTTAAAATTGCGCTTGAGCTAAACAGCCAAAAAGACCTGGCATTGTTGTATTTGAATATGGGAAACACTTACCAGCGGCTCGATTCCATCGACAAAGCATTCTTGTGTTACGACAAAAACCTGGAAATACTGGCCCAAACCAACAATCTGCCCGATATTGCCAGGAATTACCTCAACAGGGGAAATCTTTATTTTAAAATTAAAAATTACCCGAAAGCATTTGAAAACTTTGAGAAGTCATTGCAGTTATGCAATCAGTTCGGGATTGACATCGGAAAGGTGCATAATTATATGAGCATCGGATCGGTTTATGCCGAATTACATCAATATGAAAAAGCTATTTCTGCCTATGACAGCGCCATTTACTATGCCAAATCACAAGACGCCAGAGATCTGGAATCACATATTTATTTAAATTATTCCGAAGCCTATAAAGAAACAGGCAATACGGCAAAAGCGCTGGAATTTTATACCCGATTCCATGAACTGGAACGTGAAATTATGAATGATGAGAAACAGAAGGCAATTGCCGAACTTGACATCAAATACAAAACCGAGCTTAAAGACCATGAAATTGAACAGATCAATGAAAAGCTCGCTACCAAAAAAGCAGAAAACAGAATCATCATACTGGGTGCCGCTTCATTAATTCTGCTTACCGGATTCATTATTTTTTTCCTGATTTACCGGAACAGGACACTCAAGCAATTGTATGAAAGAAACATAGAGCTGATGAAAAGTATGCAGTTCATTGTTTCGGAAGCCGAAACTTCTTCGGAAGAAATACAAACGGGTGATGAACATGAAGACAACCTGAAAAGGATATTTGACCGGCTTCTGGTTGCACTCGAAAAAGACAAAATCTATACCGATCCCATGCTTTCCCTTTCAGACACAGCCGAAATAATCAAAAGCAATGACAAATATGTGTCTTCGGCCATCGCCGAATACGCCAATATGAACTACAGCAATTTCATCAATTTCTACCGTGTCAACGAGGCCAAACAATTGCTCTACAGAAATGAACATTCCGGCCTGAACGAAATCATGTATGCCTGCGGGTTCAATTCCAGGACAACCTTTTACAATGCGTTCAAAAAACACACCGGTATGTCGGCAAAACAATTCAAAGAAATAGGAAAACACACCTATGCGATGAATGATTAATTTTTTCTGCCGGATTCAGAAATTCAACACGCCATCTTTTACAAAAAGCAGTATTTCCCGCTGTTCATCAATATTTTCCTGAAATGTGAACACTTTTTCGTGAAATCGGAACATTATTTTTTTTGTTGAAAAACAATTATTCTTCAATTTTGAAAAACCAAATCGGTATTATAAAAACAATTAAGATTATTAAAAATTTTTCTACAATATCAACAACTGTTTATGGAGGTTTCACCAAAAATTTTTTGATGAAAAAAAAGAATTTCCTTTCAACTTGGAAAACCAAATAAACAGTTGCGCCTAAACCCATGCACAACACCGCGGCTTAAAAAGTTCCGCGGTTTTTTTTTGCTTTAACCCAGGTAAAATCCCGGTTCCACTTTTTTATTTTCCCCGTTCTGATAAATCGTATAGCTGAATCCGGGATGAATGGAATAGGCGCCCACTTCACCTTTTTTATTGACCGCTATATATCCGACCTGGAAATCCCGTCTGTCCGGTTGTTTCTTCATAATCCGTGCGATGGCTTCTTCACAGGCCTGCTGCGGTGTCCTTCCCTGGCGCATCAGTTCCACAATCAGGAACGAACCAACCGTTTTCAGGACTTCTTCGCCCATTCCGGTTGCTGTTGCCGCCCCGATTTCATTATCAACAAAAAGTCCCGCCCCGATGATGGGTGAATCTCCCACACGCCCGTGCATTTTGTAGGCAAGTCCACTGGTGGTACATCCGCCGGCAAGGGTTCCGTTCCTGTCCATTGCCAGCATCCCGATGGTGTCATGGTTTTCTATATTGATAATCGGTTTGTATTCCGACTTTTCTTTCCATTTTTCCCAATCCTTCCTGGATTTTTCAGTCAGTAAATCAACCCGTTTGAATCCCTGCGAAATGGCAAATTCTTCTGCGCCTTTTCCAGCCAGCATCACATGAGGTGTTTCTTCCATCACTTTTCTTGCAACCGAAATCGCGTTGACAATGTTTTCCATAAATACGATTGAGCCATAATTTCCTTTATCGTCCATCACACAAGCATCGAGCGTTACATGGCCATCGCGGTCAGGCAGGCCACCGTAGCCCACCGACTGTCCGTCCGGGTCTTCTTCTTCCACATTGCAGCCTTTTTCCACAGCATCAAGCGCGGAACCACCTTTTTCTAAGGTTTCCCAGGCTTTAGCTGTAGAAGCTTTTACATTCCAGGTCGCAATGACCAACGGGTAGTTTTTTGTATTTAACTGTGAATTCTCATTTTCCAATGGCAATCCGTTTGCCAGTGCAGAAGCTCCCACCGAAAGCCCCAGCCCGGATAAAGCAGTGTTTTGTATAAATTTTCTTCGGTTCATTATTAATTAGTTTTAAAATCCTAACAGGGTTCTGAACCCTGTTAGGGCTAAATGTAACTATTTCCAACTAATTTTCTAATCGTCTTGTCAAAAATTTCCGGATAGATTTCATCTCCGGGCGATTTCGATACCAGGTACAAGGTGTTTTCAGAACGAATTTTGGGCTGTTCCCCTGAGCTTGTCGAAGGGTTGGGTTTCGATTCTCGAAATTCTGCCAAAAAGTCACAACACCTTCTGTTGGCAATGTTTTTGTCATTGAATCCGAAAATCAGAATTAAAATGTCAGAAAACGATATACACGAAGAATGGAATGATGAAATTTCCGGCACAAACGAATCTTCTAAAAACGTTGATAATGAAGAGAATGGACTTTCAGAGGTTGAGCGATTAAAACAAGATATCCAAAAGGAAAAAGACCAGTATTTACGTCTTTTTGCTGAATTCGATAATTTCAAAAAACGTACGGCAAAGGAACGGTTTGACATATTTAAAACCGCCAATTCAGAAGTCATTATTGCGCTTCTCCCGGTCTTGGACGATTTCGAAAGGGCTATAAAAGAAATTGAGAAATCACAAGACAATGAATTGTTCAAAGGCGTTTTTCTGATCCAGAACAAACTGATTGAAACCTTGCGTGCAAAAGGGCTGAAAGCCATAGAGATCAAACCGGGCGATGAATTTGATACAGACAAAATGGAAGCCATTACCCAGATTCCTGCACCCTCAGATGATTTAAAAGGAAAAGTGGTCGATGTGGTGGAAACGGGTTATGCGCTGAATGACAAGGTCATCCGTTATGCCAAAGTAGTGATTGGCCAATAATTAATAAAGAAGAATAAATGTGTCTGCCTTTGTGAAAAATTTCTGAATCTTGTGGTTTCCGTCATCCTGAGCTTGTCGAAGGAAAACCACAAATTAGACGAAGAAAACAAACCTTATAAGAAACCAACAAAAACATTGTACCATGTATAATCAGGTTTAAAAATGTCAAAAAGAGATTATTACGAAATACTGGAAGTTTCCAAATCGGCCAGCGCGGAAGAAATCAAAAAAGCTTACCGCAAACAGGCATTGAAATACCATCCCGATAAAAACCCGGGCGACAAACAGGCCGAAGAAAAATTCAAGGAAGCGGCTGAGGCTTACGAAGTTTTGAGCGACTCCCAGAAAAAAGCGCGCTATGACCAGTACGGACACGCCGGGGTCGGCGGTGCAGGCGGATTTGGCGGCGGCGGAATGAATATGGAAGATATCTTCTCTCATTTCGGCGATATCTTCGGCGGCCATTTTGGTGGCGGATTCGGCGGAGGATTTGGCCAGCAACGCGGCCCGCGCAGAATGAAAGGCTCCGATCTCCGCATCCGTGTGAAGCTGAACCTGGAAGAAATGATGAACGGAACCAGCAAAAAAGTGAAAGTCAAGCGTTTCAAACAGGCAAAGGGCGTTACTTTCAAAACCTGCCCGACCTGTGGCGGTTCGGGTTATCAGACCAGGGTAACCAACACTTTTCTCGGCCAGATGCAGACCACGGTTCCGTGTGGAAGTTGTTCCGGAATCGGGAAAGTTGCCGACCACATTCCACCGGGCGCCAACAACCAGGGTTTGACCAAAATAGAAGAAACGGTTGAAATCAAGATTCCGGCCGGTGTCCGTGAGGGAATCCAGTTACAGGTTTCGGGCAAAGGAAACGACGCGCCTTTTGACGGCGTACCGGGCGACCTGCTTGTAGTGATTGACGAAGAAGCCCACAACGAACTGAAACGCGATGGGAATAACCTGCATTACGATTTATATATTTCCATTCCGGAAGCTATCCTCGGCGCGTCAAAAGAAATCCCGGCGGTCAATAACAAAGTCCGCATCAAAATCGAAAAAGGAACCCAATCCGGAAAAGTTTTGCGCCTGAAAGGGCAGGGAATTCCCAGCCTGAACGGATACGGAAACGGTGATCTTTTTGTCCACATCAACGTCTGGACACCCGGTAAATTATCAAAAGAACAAGAAGCCTTCTTTGAAAAAATGAAAGACGACGAACAGTTTCAGCCCCATCCGGCCAAAGATGAGAAATCGTTTTTTGATAAAGTGAAAGAGATGTTTTCTTAAAGATGAATGATGGATGTAATTTAAAATACACAAGCCCTGAGATTTTCAGGGCTTTTCATTTTTCGCTTGATTTGCTTTGACTATTTTTACAAAAATTATTTTGATGAACACAATCAACTGGCAAACAGTAAAAGAGTACGAAGACATCACTTTCAGAAAATGCGATGGCGTAGCGAGAATCGCTTTCAACCGTCCGGAAGTACGCAACGCTTTCCGTCCGAAAACGGTTTTTGAATTGCTGGACGCTTTTACCATAGCGGAAGAAGACCGGGAAATCGGGGTGATTTTACTGACTGGTGAAGGGCCTTCGCCCAAAGACGGCGGATGGGCGTTTTGCTCCGGAGGCGACCAGCGTGTCCGTGGAAAAAAAGGATATGAAGGAAGTGATAAGATCGGGCGGTTGAATATTTTGGAAGTTCAGCGGCTGATCCGTTTTTCGACCAAAGTAGTGATTGCGGTTGTGAACGGCTGGGCAGTTGGCGGCGGGCATTCGCTACATGTGGTCTGCGATATGACCATCGCTTCCAAGGAACACGCTATCTTCAAACAGACCGACGCCGATGTGGCGAGTTTTGATGCAGGATTTGGTTCGGCTTATCTGGCTCGTCAGGTTGGACAGAAACGGGCAAGGGAAATTTTCTTTCTGGGATTGAATTATTCGGCGCAGGAAGCTTTCGAAATGGGAATGGCCAACGCGGTGGTCCCGCACGAAGAACTGGGACAATTTGCTTTTGATTGGGCACAGGAAATCCTGACAAAATCGCCGACGGCCATCAAAATGCTGAAATTTGCATTTAATTTAATTGACGACGGATTAATTGGACAACAAGTTTTTGCAGGCGAAACCACACGGCTTGCCTACGGAACCGATGAAGCCGAAGAAGGCCGGAATGCCTTTCTGGAAAAAAGAAAACGGAATTTTGATAAATTCAGGTAATTCAATTAAAAATGTCGAAATCTAAAAAACAGATCATTCCAAGAGTCATTGCCGGATTTGTTGATTACACAATTATCTTTTTAGTTTGCTTTTTTTACGTTCAAACTTTTGGAGAAGTTGATTCAGAAGGTTCTAATTCTGTTTCCGGACTAAAGACTATTCCTATTTTTATATTTTGGATAGCCTATTTCTGCGGTAGTGAACTCGTATTTGGAAAAACTTTGGGTAATTATTTCTTAAATTTAAAACCTGTTGATTATAATTCAGGAAAGAATATTAATTTCAAACAGTCTTTTCTTAGACATTTGGTAGACCCTTTTGATATGTTTTTCTTTGGTTTAATAGGAATTCTAATCATTTACAATTCAAAGGAAAATCAACGATTAGGAGATTTAATTGCCAAAACTAAAGTTATCAAAACGTGAAAAATTAATTATTCTTTCGATTCTTTTCATGTCTGTTTCTCTCCTTAATACCTTCTCAAGAGGAGAATTATTTTTTGCTTTTGCAGGTTAGATGATAGTAGAAATTCCCTCCTTGAGGAGGGTTAGGGAGGTGTTATAATCTGTTTTTCAATTGCAATTCTTTAACTTTCTGCTCCAGCGAAAGTAAAATATTAAATATATCAAATTTCACTTGTGCGTCATCAAACCGAATAAATATCACTCCTTGTTCTTCCAACAGTCCCTGGCGTTTTGAATCGTATTCGTATTTAAACAAATGGCTGCTTCCGTCTATTTCAATTGCCAGCATCACTTCGTGACAGTAAAAATCCACTATAAAATCCAACATCGGGACCTGCCGGTGAAATTGTACCCCTAACGCTCTGTTTTTAATATTCTTCCAAAGTAACACTTCTGAAAGTGTGCTGTTATTTCTCAGAAAACGAGCGTATTCTCTTAGGTGTGGCTTGTAAGGTATAATTTTGTTGGGCATGGTTAAATGTAATAAAAAAAATAACACTCCCCTCTATTTGCTCTCGCAAATAATCCTCTCAAGAGGGGAATTTCACTTTCGTATTTTTCATAATGAGAACAATTTCAAAATACTAGAAACAACTTAACAAAGAAATAAAGACTTCGGAAAAGAGCATTATTCAAACTGAGAATACGATCAAACAGGAAATTCTCATATTTCCTGCGTAAATAATTCTTTCAGATCTATTCCACCGAAGTTGGCGGAACTCATCATCAGAAACACTTTTCCTTCTTTTTTCATCAGGCTCAAATAAGCTTTTAATTCATCGGAAGACGTAAAAACCTGAATAGAAGAATCACCAAATGCTTCCCGGATGTCAGCCGGTGATATGTGTTCCATCCGCTTAATTTTCAATGCTTCAGGATTGTAGTATATGATTTTTTCATCTGCCTTGTCCAGCGCACCTTTGTATTCCGATAAAAACTGCGGATTCAGGCTACTGTAGGTGTGTAATTCCAGGCAGGCAATCAGTTTCCTGTCGGGAAATTGTTCCCTGACCGCATTGGTGGTGGAAACCACTTTGCTAGGGGCATGAGCAAAATCCTTATATGCCGCGAAATCAGACGTCCTGTTGATCAATTCCAATCTTTTGGAAGCGCCTTTAAATGTCTGAACCGCCTCGTAAAAATCATCGTCCATCACACCTAACTGGTTGCATATCAACCTTGCACCTTCCAGGTTATTCAGATTATGCTTTCCAAATATTTCCAATGGAACGGGTCCTTCGCTTGTATTTAAAAATGTAATTCCGTTTTCGATGGAATAACCCGGCGTTTTATAAGGAAATTTCTTCAACGGTTTTTCGGAACTTTCCACTGCTTTTACGACATTTTCATCTTCCGAATTGTAAATCAGCGCGCCACCGGGCGTGATGGAATCCACAAATAATTCAAACTGACGGACATAATTTTCAAAAGTCGGGAAAACATTGACATGATCCCAGGCAATCCCACTGATCAGTGCGATATTGGGCTGATACAGCAAAATTTTCGGCCTCCTGTCCAAAGCGGACGAGAGGTATTCGTCGCCTTCCATTACCATAAAATCATTTTCTTCGGTCAGCCGTACCATCACATCAAATCCTTCCAGCTGTGCGCCGACCATATAATCCACATCTTTCCCATGGTAATGCAGCACATGCAAAATCATGGAAGTAATGGAGGTTTTTCCATGCGAACCGGCAATGACCACACGGGTTTTATTTTTGGATTGTTCGTAAAGATATTCGGGATAAGAATAAATTTTCAGTCCGAGTTCCTGTGCTTTCTGCATTTCGGGATTGTCGGCATGGGCATGCATTCCGAGAATGACAGCATCCAGGTCGGGCGTGATTTTTTCCGGGAACCAGCCGTTTTCTTCGGGCAAAAGCCCGCGTTGTTTCAGGCGGGTGGCGGAAGGCTCAAAAATAGCGTCATCGGAACCGGTTACTTTGTATCCTTTTTCATGTAAGGCAATGGCGAGATTGTGCATGGCGCTGCCGCCGATCGCTATGAAATGTACTTTTTTCATCTGCTTGATTGTTTTAAACCGCTTCATCAGCTAAAGAAGTCCTGTGGCTCCCTGTCCTGTAGAATTTCATCAATCGGTTTGACTTTCAGGAATTTAGGTGATTGCTCAATAGCATCCATTATCTTTTTCATGATGGCGTCGTTGTCTTCCTTCTCCAAGTCAAACTGTAACGGTTCTTTGAACTTCATGGTGGCTTTTATGCCTCTTTTCTTCAGCTTCAACCCTTTTTTGTCAAATGCCCTGCGGAAGCCGTCTATGACAACCGGGACTACTATGGGATTTGTTTTTTTAACCAATAAAGCCGTTCCTCTCCTTCCCGGGGCAAAAGCAGTTGTGGTTCCCTGCGGAAAAGTCACGACCCAGCCATTCTGAAGCGCTTTTTCGATGTTGGTAATTTCCGAAACATCCACTTTTCGGTTGATTTCTTTTCCTGCTTCGCGCCAGGTTCTTTTTACCATGATGGCCCCTGTGTAGGCAAAGAGTTTAGTGAGAACACTGTTCTTCATGGTTTCTTCTGCCGCGATGTAATAAAAATCAGTTTTGGGATTAAGCAGGTAAACCGGGTTTTTAATCGTGTCGATGAATCCGTTCTTGACACTGCAAAATACATGGTACATGGCAAATACATCGGCAAAATAAGTCTGGTGGTTAGAAACAAATAAAACATTTGTATTGGGCAAATTTACCAGGTGCTCCGTCCCCGAAACTTTCAGCTTATTGTATCCGTTGTAACGGTTGTAAGTAAACGCCCCGAAAAGAAAAATCAGGCTTCTTTTCAAAAAATACAAGTAGCCAAAAGCATCTCTGTACACATTTTTCTTTACCGCCTTTTGTTTTGACATTTTTTCTTCTGAAGTTAATTTAAGTGCAAATTTATAGTTTTTCCATCAATGCGCCGAATTCGCTTAAAATCATCGCGGTCGCCCCCCAGATATAGGAGTTCTCACCTAATTCATAACCGGGAATTTCTACGAGATAATCCGAAAATTTCCGTTCAAAATGAACAGGTTGGGCGGAAAGAAAAGCTTCCAGGTCCAGCGGGATGATTTCAGCGACTTCATTTTCATCCGGTATAAATTCCGGAGTGCCATAATGGATTCCGATGTAAGGATAAACGATAAAATTACTCGGCGGTATATACAGTTCGGTCAGTTGCTTCACGATTTCTATATTTTCTGAAGAAATGCCTAATTCTTCAATGGTTTCCCGTGTTGCCGTGTTTTCAAGGTTGATGTCTTCCGGCTCAAACGAACCGCCTGGCAAAGAAAACTGGTTGGAATGAACGCCTTCATAGGCATGGCGGAGCGTTACGGGAAATTCAATATCACCTTCTTCATTTTCATACAAAAGGATCATCACTGCGGCAACGCGTGGATTTGTCTTTTTTATTTCTTCCAGGTCATATTGCAGGCGATAAGGCGGCGACAGCTTCAATTGCGCTGCCAATCCTGGCAAATCGGTTTCGTAGGTTTCTAATTTATCTTTTAATTCCTGTAAATACAATTTCTGAATTTTCTGCCAAAGTTAGTCAAGGTTTGGGCAATAGCCAATAAAGTTGAAGATTTCAGGTAAATTTTCATATTAGCTAAAATGAATATTCAATTTTACCATTCAATTCAAAATAATTAGCTTTGTGGCAAACAAAAGAAAAGCTATGTCGGACTACAAATTGATATTGCCTGCAATGGGTGAAGGCGTGATGGAAGCTACTGTCATCAACTGGCTGAAGAATGTCGGCGACCAAATACAGGAAGATGAATCCGTAGTGGAAATTGCTACCGACAAGGTAGATTCTGACGTTCCTTCGCCGGTAGCGGGAAAACTGAAAGAAATTTTTGTCAATGTAGATGGCATAGCCAAAATAGGAGAACCGATTGCCATTCTGGAAATTGAGGGAGAAGCGCCTGCATCGGCTGAAAATCAGGAACCAAAAGCTGAAATGCCAGGCGGTGAACAACCGGAACCCGCTGTGGTTAACGAATTGGAAAAACCTTTACAGGCCAACCAGCAGGTTGATTTTTCAACTTCCGGTAAATTTTATTCGCCATTGGTGAAATCCATTGCACAAGCCGAAAATATTTCGGTTGCCGAACTGGATCAGATCGTCGGTTCGGGAAAGGAAGGCCGGGTAACCAAAGACGACATCCTGAAATTTGTAGAAAATAAAAAATCCGCTTCGACTCCGCTCAGCGACCATGGTTCGACGCCGCTTAGTGGTGGTACAACAGCAGAACCAAAACCACAGGCCGCTCCGCAGATCCTGTCAGGCGGCGACGAAATTATCGAGATGGACAGGATGCGCAAGATTATCGCACAAAACATGGTCGATGCAAAACGGATTGCACCGCACGTAACTTCGTTTATCGAAGCCGATGTGACCAATATCGTTCTCTGGAGAAACAAACACAAAGATGAGTTTCAGAAGAAAAACGGTGAAAAAATCACTTTCATGCCGATTTTCATCGAAGCGATTGCCAAAGCCATCAAAGATTTTCCGATGATCAATGTTTCGGTTGACGGCGACAAAATCATAAAAAAGAAAAACATCAATATAGGTATGGCGGCGGCTCTTCCCAACGGAAACCTGATTGTGCCGGTGATCAAAAATACGGATCAGTATAGTCTGGCCGGGCTGGCAAAACAGGTCAATGATTTGGCCGACAGATCGCGCCAGAATAAATTAAAACCGGCTGAAATCCAGGGTGGGACTTATACGGTTACCAACATCGGGAGTTTCGGGAATACTTTAGGTACGCCGATTATTCCCCAGCCGCAGGTAGCCATCCTGGCCGTAGGCGCCATCATCAAAAAGCCCGCTGTAGTGGAAACGCCGCAGGGTGATGTGATTGCCATCCGTCACAAAATGTATCTGTCGCATGCTTATGACCATCGTGTAGTGGACGGCGCTTTGGGCGGAATGTTTGTTCAGCGCGTAGCGCAATACCTGGAAAATTTTGATTTGAATACGCCGGTTTAGAATTTAAGAACCCAAATTGAAAATAAAAATCCGGATACCAAAATATCCGGATTTTTATTATTACTAATCAACTAAAATAAGCTTAATCACATCCTCCCTGAAAAGAATCAATCCAGTCATTGATGAGTGAAACGCCTTCTTCGTGAATGATGGAACGGCCGATGTAGGGCATTTTTATATTGTCCTGCGTCGTATTCATCCGGTAATAAATGACCGATTTCGTGTGATCGCCCCGGTAAATGATATGGCTGGCTTCGCCTTCGGGAAGGAATCCGTTGATGTCGATTTCCGGTGTCACACAAACGCCCAACCGATTATAATCAGCTACTCCGGTAAAATCAAACCTGACCGGATATAATTCCGAATAACCTCCGTCCCGGTGACAGCTGGCGCAGTTTATATCCAGGTAGGAACGTGCGCGCAAATCCAATGATTGGGAGGTGTCATTATAATCCACAGCAGAAGCAATGTTGGAAGGAATTTCATTTCCGATATACCCGAAATCTTTCATTTTCTGTAACTGGTTCTGGTTGCCATCATTATAATTAATGGCAAAATTCAAATTCTGGGGTTCCGGCCCCAAAGGCAGCGGCGATTCGTTCACGCCGTGGCAAATGATGCATTCATTCTCGCTGGGAATCCGGTAATTGGCGCTTTTTGTTTCCCCGTTCTGCACCCATTCGATCTGTACAAAACTGCCGTTCGCGTTATAAGTGGCTTCGGTTTGCGCATCATTCCAGACATAATCGGCAAAAATCCAGCCTTCCGCTTTCCTGATCAGCAAACGCGTTTCGATGATTTTTGTTGAATTGCCGGGCAATACGTTTTCATAATAAAAATTTTTGATGAGAACCGTCCCTGCCGGGAAATTCAAAACTTTGTCATCTGCCTGAAAAGTTGCCGACACGCCTTCCGGCATCCAGACAAATCTTTTCTTCAGCGCATAATCCGTAAATAATTGTGAAGCCGGCCGGAAGGGCAGAACGCCATAAACAGGTTCCAAATTGGCCATTGGCGATTTGAAAAAATTATAATCGGACAATTTCTGGTAAGGTACTTCGTCAATGTTAAAAACTACGGGCGATACTTCCACCGGGTCGTCATCATCAATGACCGGGGAGTCATCACCGGACGAACAGTTTGCCAGGAAAAACGAAAAAATGATGAATTTGAAAATACTCTTTGATCTGAATTGCATAGGTGTTCATTTAAAAAATTACCCTCATGACTGAAACCGGCATGAGGGTAAGTTGCTCATTGACAATCTTTATTGTTTAATGAATTTGAAATTGGATTTTTTTCCGTTTTGGGTAATGGAAATGATATAAATTCCCTTGTTCAAATTATTTACATTGATATTTCCATTGCTTAATTTTCCTTTCTGAACAAGCGTTCCGGTGATGTGGAAAATTTCATAATTTACATTTTCCCATGATTTGCTTTGTACATGAAGGATGTCTCTTACCGGATTCGGATAGATGCTGAACGTATTGGCATCCACTTCATTCACAGCCATTTGATGGTCGCCTTCCACGATTACCAGCGAAGTGTTGATATCCGGGTTTTCAATTGTATCTACAATTCCAGACGGCCAACGGACAATCACTTTTTCAATTTCAGTATCGGTTCCGATTCCGAAATGGGTGTTCAGCGTGCTCATGTGCGCAAAACCTTCACCACTTCTCACGTCGCGGATTTGTTTACCCATATCGCTGTACAATTCTACTCTCGCTCCAATCCCGTTAAGGTTACTTACTGTTCCAATTGTATTGATGGTCAGCCAGTTATTTGAATTTCCATTATTGTAATAAACTGTTCCGAAGGTAAACGCGTCCAGAAAACCGTCATTGTTCAGGTCACCTAAACTTGCGGCAGAAAACGGAACAATGACAGGCGTAAAGGTCATATCGCCATTGTTGAGCAATACGCGGTTGCCGTTACCGAATATATCCACATAACCATCGTTGTTGAAATCTGCGGGCGCGTGCTCAAGGCTTGTTCCCGTATAAGTGTCCAATCCTGATCCAACTGTAACATTGGTAAAAGTACCGTCGCCATTATTTCTCATCAGGATATGCCCGCCGGTGGAAAATGAACTTGCCCCGATGAAAGCATCCATATCGCCGTCATTGTCATAATCTGCCCAGGCAGAAGACCAGGTCTGGATTTTGTTATCCATATTGGCTTCTTCGGCAACATTGGTAAACGTGCCGTCACCGTTGTTGCGGTAAAGCTGGTCGGTATAGCGCGCTTCTCCACCGCCGCATTTCGCAATGAACATATCGATCAGCCCGTCGTTGTTGTAATCAACCCAAACCGAACCGTAATTTCCTCCGGTCGGATAATCACCCAATCCACCCTGATGGTATTCCAAACCATTGTTTCCATCATTCAGGTAATAAACATTGGGCTGCACATCGTGGCATACAAAAGCATCCAGGTGGCCGTCATTGTTAATGTCCACGAAATTTGTCCGCTGAGAGAAAATATATTCCCCGGGCGTTACTTCATGATAGCTTAATCCGGATGGATTTGAAAACATAAAGGTTGCCCCGTTTCCGCCACCATAAAGAAGATCATTGTAGCCATCGCCATTGAAATCACCAGCTGCAATGGACCAGCTCGGTAAGTTGTCGGCATTTGTAGTTGTGTAATTATGCGTCTCAAAGTCGCCGCTTTCTGTCTGTACAAGTATATTGATATTGGTTCCGTCCACAGATACAATATCATCCAGAAAATCCCCGTTCATGTCTACAACACAAATTTTGTAAGTCCCTGTTGTTGAAACATTCTGCTGGGTAAAGGTCAATTGCGCACCCACGTTCAGAGAAAGAACTGAGGCGGTAATGAGTAAAAAACGTTTTTTCATATGCTAACTAATTAAATTTATTTATTCTATTCACAATTTCCATCCAGGGAATCAATCCACTGACTAATCATTTCGACTCCTTTTTCATCAATTAAGGTGCGCCCCCTGAGTGGCATTCGTACATTTTCCAAAGTTGTATTTAAACGATAATAAACAACGGATTCTTCATGGTGGCCCGGTGTGATGATATGCGTCGGGTTACCGCCGGTATAAGGTGTAATGTCATCGTCGGGGACAACACAGATGGCCAGGTTTTCCGGTTGTGAGGTCTTGTTAAAAGCAAACCGCGGCGCCCTGTAATTACAAAATCCGCCGTCTGAATGGCAATGCGCGCAATTGATGTCAAAATAAGAACGTACCCTTAACTCCAGTGGCTGGCTGGCGTCATGATAATCGACCACGGTTTGAATCTGGTTAGGGAAATCGGACAGATAACCAAAATCCTTTAATTTTTCCAACTGGTTCTGCGTCCCGGTACTGTATGCATACAGCTTGTTCAGGTTCTGCGGTTTCGGCCCGATGGGAAGCGGTGCTTCATACGAGTTGTGGCAGGTAACGCATTCGGCTCCGTTCGGTATGCGGTAATTTACTTCTTTTGTTTCTCCTTCTTCGTTCCACGTAACGGGAACATTTCTTCCTGCCATATCATAAAGCGCATCGGTTTGTTGGTCATTCCAGACATAATTGGCAAAAATCCATCCGGTTTCTTTTTTGATCATCACACGGGTTTCAAGGAATTTTTCGGAATCAAACGGCAAAACATGTTCATAATAAAAAGTTTTGATGATGATAGCGCCGACAGGAAAATCAAGCGGTTCCCAGTCCGAAGTATAAGTAGCCGAAACGCCTTCCGGCATCCAGATGAATCTTTTTTTGTGCGCATAATCAGAAAACAAATTGGAAATCGGCTCATAAGGGATCACGCCATATACCGGATCCATGTCGGCCAGAGGCGCCTTGAAAAAATTATAATCTGAAAGCTTGGGATACGGCATAGCATCAATGTCAAAAACTACCGGGGAAACCTCCTCTCCTTCATCCGGAAAGCCATCATTGTCAGAAGAACAGGAAAAAATAAAAGTCAAAATGCTTAAAAAAAGCAGTTTGTATAAAACCCTCATGTTAAAAAGTCGTGTGTTAATTTTAAATAATCGTCCGAATTTATAAAAAATATGATTAAAATCACAGTTTTTTGATTAAAATTGAAATCTTACCATAATTTATTTTCATTCTACCTATATTGCTTTATGTTTAAACCCGGCGACAAGATAAAGATACTGGACGACGATCAGAAAGGCGTGGTGGTGAGAATCCATAAAAACCGCGTAACCATTTTGAATGAGCTGGGGTTTGAAGAAACGTTCAATGAAAAAGAACTGATTCCCGACAAAAGCTTCGAAGTAGGTGAAGTCAAACGCCGCGAACCGGAAACTTCCTCTGAAAACAAATCTGTTAATAATCTTCAGGAAATCAGGGAAATAGATCTGCACATCGGGCAGCTGGTTGATTCATACACAGGTTTGTCAAATTATGAAATGCTGCAAATCCAGCTGCAAAAAGTGAAGAATGAAATTGATCTGGCGCGCAAAGAAAAACGCAGCAGGCTGATATTCATTCACGGCCACGGTTCGGGAAAATTAAAAAATGAATTCATTAAACTGCTGGAAACTTATCCACGGCTTGAATACTATGATGCTTCTTTCAGAAAATACAAATTGGGCGCTACAGAAGTCAGGTTGCACGGCTGAAATTAAATAGTGTTACCTATTGTGCATTTAAGCCACGAATACCCGAATAATTTTAAAAAATTCGTGAGATTTGTTTGAGCGAAGCGAATTTAAACCGTTATTTTATAAATAGGTGAATTCGATTTTTTCAGATTCACGAAAAATTATTTCAAAAATTACATAAAAGATTAATAATCAATAATTTATATTTAAAATATCACAAATAGATTTTGCAGGGCAAAATCATAAAATTTGTGCATTCGTGGCTAATTTATACAAATGCACAACAGGTAAATATACATTTTACATAACAACAGATTTTAACCATTCCTCGGATGGTATTTCAAAACAGCTTCCCGGATTTGGGTATCGTCCAGGTGTGTATAAATTTCCGTTGTGGTAATGCTTTCATGGCCGAGCATCATTTGGATCGAACGCAAATCGGCGCCATTCTTCAATAAATGGGTGGCAAACGAATGCCGGAATGTATGTGGGCTGATTCTCTTAGGATTGCCCACTTTTTCGGCCAGTTGCCTGATGATGGTAAAGATCATCACGCGCGTTAACTTTTTTCCCCTGCGGTTCAGGAAAAGATAATCTTCAAATCCTTTTTCAATGCTTTGATGGACACGCACCTGGTCTCTATAGATGTTGATTATTTTCATTGTATAACGCGCTATCGGAATCAGCCTTTGCTTATTTCCTTTGCCGGTCACACGGATGAATTTTTCCTTAAAAAACAAATCTGAAAGTTTTAGCTCGGTCAGTTCAGATACGCGCAAACCGCAACCGTAAAGCGTTTCCAGCATCGCACGGTTCCGTTCGCCCTCGGGCAGGCTCAAATCCACAGCATCAATCAGTTCATTTATCTCTTCCAACGACAAAGTATCAGGCAGTTTCATTCCCAGGCGGGGCGTTTCCAGCAGTTCCGCCGGGTTATCGTTCCGCCATTCTTCGAGCTGTAAATAGGTAAAAAAACTTTTGACGGAAGAAATCAGCCTGGCCTGCGAACGCGGTGCATAATGCTGCTTGGCAAACTGATAAAGGAATTCCTCTACTTCATTGCGGGCGATTTCCAAAGGCGCTGATTGTGCAAAATCTTCCAGCTTCCCGACATCGCGCAGATAAGCCTCAATCGTATTGGCCGAAAGGCTTTTTTCCAATCTCAGGTATGATTTGTATTCGTTGACCGCTTCCTGCCATTCCATCAGGCAAAAATAAATGGTTTATGCTAATTTTATGTTAATCTGCCGGATTCGTCCGAAAAAATAAAACCCAACCTGCCTGAATTCATTTCGATTTAATTATTTTTGGTTCCACAAACGGGGTGCTTGCCCGTTGAATTAAACGAAAATCAAATGAAATACAGATTCATGCTTGCTTTGATGGGACTGACATTTACCCTTCATGCACAATTTAAGATCAAAGGCGAAATCCGCAATTATTCCGGACAAGATATGACGGTACGGATTTTTACCGGCCCTTCGGATAAGCTGATCAATAAAGTAAAAACGGACGGAAATGGAAAATTCTCAGTCAAAATCCCTCAGTCATACAGCGGTATCGTCAGGCTGGAAACTTTTTCGGGAAAGGCCTCGCTGGATATTTTATCGGACAATGAAGATGTGGAATTTACCACAGATTATGAAGACAATGCTTTTTCAAATGTGGTTTATGCCAAAGGCAAAACCGCGATGGGTTTTCAGAAATACCAGTCTTATGAAGGATTCAATGATTTGAAACTGAATGTTTTTCCGATGGTTAAATCATTGTATTCCAAAGACGATAAATTTTACCAGGCCGTAGTGGAAGAAGAAGAGCGAATCAGCAAATTAAATCCCGTTACCGATTTGCCGTTGCTGAAATATTACATCCAGACCAATGACCTGGCCGGTGCGGAAGTGGAAGGAAAACCGGCGGCGGAAATCCATAAAACCAAAATTTTAAACAAATTAATGACCGACAATACTTATCTGGAAGGATCGGGGCTTATGTCAAAGCTGGTGCTGGATTACCTGCGCTATTCGATTGTGGGCGCGACCAGCCAGGAAGAAATCAATTCGACCATAGAAAAAGTGATTGATGATTTATTAATCAAAACCGATCTGGAAACGCCACGCGGACAAAACGTTTTGTCGGCCATCTTTCTGGTATTGCCACAGGAACAATTCGCGACATTGCTGGAAAAATATTATTCCAAAGCCAATGCACTCACCTGTGAAATCACAGATGAATTAAAAGCGACTCTGACCGCCCACAACACCATCGTTCCCGGAAATCAGGTACCCAATATCATTTTTAAAAAACCGGTAAATGGTTATAAATCGTTGTACGATGTAAAAGCCGATAAAAAAATTGTGATCTTCTGGGCATCGTGGTGTCCGGCCTGCCAGGATGAAATGCCGTTCGTCAAAGAATATTACAGGAATTTCAAAGAAAGTGGCGGTGAAATCGTCAGCATATCCCTGGATTTTGACGATGCCGCATTTAAAGAAGCGACCAAAGATTTTGAATGGGTGAATTATACCGAACTGATGCATTGGGATACGCAGGGCATTGTTGAGTTCGGCATCACTTCCACGCCAACGCTTTTCCTGCTGGACAAAGACAATAAACTGATCAAGAAATCCAACCATATTTCCGATCTTGTGGAATTGTAAATTCAATTGTTGGTGCGTATACCTGGCGCCATTTTGTTAAAGTTTTTCATAAAACAAAAAATTATGTCAAACGTAGGATTAATTATAGAAGAACGCGCCGCCGACATCGGTAATTTTATGGTCGGCCGGTTGCTGCCGTTCAGACAGAAAAGAACTGTCGGGCCATTTGCCTTTATCGACCACATGGGGCCGGCGGCATTGAAAGACTATCAGAATCTGGACGTTCCGCCGCATCCGCACATCGGTTTGTCCACTTTGACCTTTTTGTTCGAAGGAGCCATTATGCATCGCGACAGCATCGGTTCCGAAGTCGAAATCCAGCCCGGGGCAGTCAACTGGATGACTGCCGGAAAAGGAGTCGTACATTCGGAACGGACACCGGAATATCTGCGCACAACCGATAAACGTTTGCACGGATTACAGATTTGGGTCGCTTTGCCAAAAGAACTGGAAGAAATGGAACCGGAATTCCATCATCTGGATGCTTCACAGCTTCCCTCATGGAAGCAGGGCGGGCTGCAATTCAAACTGATTGCCGGCGAAGCGCTCGGACATAAATCACCGGTTCCGGTTCACAGCAAATTGTATTTCATCGAAATTAAATCCGAAGCTCCCGCAAAGGTGAAAATCGGAAGTGAATTGTTTGGAGAAAGTGCTTTGTATATTTTGGAAGGAAGCATCACGGACGGTGGAAACAGGTACGAACCTAAACAAATCCTGATCGCTAATGACACAAAGCTTTGTGAATTTGAAATGGACAAAAATACAACGGTTTATATTTTCGGTGGCGAAGTTTTCCCGGAAGAACGGTACATTTACTGGAATTTTGTTTCCAGCAGCATAGACCGGATTGAAAAAGCAAAACAGGACTGGGTTGAACGGAAGTTCCCGGAAGTTCCCGGAGAAACCGAATTTGTTCCGCTTCCGCCGCAGCATCCCAACATCAAGATCAAATAATGAGTACACAAGCCAACGCCACTATCAGAAAAGAAAATTACCGTATGGTGATAGAAACCGACGACCATCATTTTGTTACGGACGAACCGATTGGTATCGGCGGAAAGGATTTGGGGCCTAATCCCGGGGAATTATTATCGGCGGCATTGGCGGCTTGCGCGGCCGCAACCATGAAAATGTACGCGGACAGGAAAGGCTGGAAGCTGGATGAAGCCTCTGTTGAAGTTGATTTTGAAAATAACAGGAAAGAGAATCATACTGTTTTTACCAAAACCGTCCAGCTGACAGGGGATTTAGACGAAGAGCAACAGGCCAGGTTACATGAAATTGCAGGAAAATGCCCCATTCACAGGATATTGACAGGCAGTATTGAAATAAAGGAAGAATTAACATAACCGATATGGAAACAAAAGAATATACAAACGGAGAAATCACCATTTTATGGAAACCCGATTTGTGCATACATTCCGGAGTATGTGTGAAAACACTTCCAAAGGTTTATCACCCGAAAGAAAAACCCTGGATCAGGATAGAAAACGCGACAAGTGAAGAATTAATCAAACAGGTAGCAATCTGCCCTTCGGGCGCATTAAGCATAAAATCATGAATATAGAAAGACAGGACGATGGCAGGAAAGGCGCTTTTCTGGCCATGGAAGGAGAAACACAAGCCGGAATGATGACGTATGTCTGGGCCGGGGAAAATAAGTTCATCATCGACCACACAGAAGTCAACCCTGACTTCGGCGGGCAGGGAGTCGGGAAAAAAATGGTGATGGCCGCCGTGGAATTTGCCAGAAAAAACAACCTGAAGATTACGCCGCTTTGTCCGTTTGCCAAAAGTGTTTTTGACAAGGTGGAGGAGATTCAGGATGTGAGGGGGTAGGAATTAACTTTTGATTTAATTTAGGTTGATTATATTTGCCTCGTTTCTAATTAAAAATTCAAATGAAAAAACTCAACTGTTTCTTTTTTACGCTTTTATTTGTCAATTTTTTAAACGCGCAGATTATCAATATTCCCGATGCAAATTTTAAGACGAAGCTTCTCCAGGCCAACTCTTCAAACGAAATTGCAAAAGATGAAGAAGGAAACAATATTACAATTGATACAAACGGCGATGGTGAGATTCAAGCTATTGAAGCGTTACCGGTTTTTTGGTTAAATATAAATGGAGGAGGTATTTATACACATTCAATAAATGACCTTACAGGATTAGAAGCATTTACAAATTTAACTTATTTGGATGTAGGAGGAAACACTCATCTTACATCTATAGACGCTTCGTATTTGACCAATTTAACTGAGTTAAAAGTAAGAAGCAGTTCTAGTCTGGAAACAATAAATGTGTTGGGGTTAGTTAACCTTGAGCATTTCGAATGTACGACCAGCAATTATCTTACGGCTCTTGATTTAACCGGATTAACACATTTAACTTATTTGGATTGTAGCGGAAATAGGTTAGAAGAACTGGATTTGTCTGATTCAAACCTAGTAAACCTGGCTTATTTAGATTGCAGTTATAATGGCTTTTTAATCAGTTTGAATCTTGAAGGATTGTCTAATCTTACTACTCTTTATTGTAACTCTGTAAACAATGACAATATGGTCTCTTCACTTCAGGCGGTTAATTTGTCGGGATTGACTAACCTATCCGAACTTTATCTCAGGGGGCATAATTTTTCTGAATTGGATTTTTCAAATTTTGGATTGATTAACTTGAGCCATTTGGAATGTAGTTATAATGATAACCTTACGTCTTTAAATTTAAATGGGTTATCCAATTTAACTTATTTAGATTGTAGTTGGAATGATTTGGCAACATTAGATTTGTCCGGCCTGACGAATCTAACTGATTTGGACATAAGTTATAATTCTTTTGTTTCATTTGACATACCTGACGAACTCGTAAATCTTTCACACATCATGAGTTATCATAACGATTATCTTGAAACGCTGAATGTGTCAAACTTGATTAGTTTAAATACTTTAGAATGTAATTACAACAATCTTTCCTCTCTGATTTTGTCAGGAGCTAACAATTTGGAAAATTTATATTGCCGGGAAAGCAATCTTACATCATTAGATTTATCGGGACTTTCAAATCTTAAACAATTAACAGTTAGTGGTAACAATCTTACATCATTAGATTTATTAGATTTAACAAATTTAATAGGTTTAGATGTAGACAACAATGACATTTTAACACTGGATTGTTCAGCTAATTATTATTTGGAGAATATTTCTTTTGAGAATAATCCGCTTGTTTATTTAAATATACAAAATGGCAGCAATTATTTAATTTTAGCCAATATTATTAATGATTTTCCTAATAATTTCTATGTTTGTATTGACCCTTCAGATCTTGAATTTTTTAATCCTTCAGATATTCCTGACGGAATCCATGTTTCTGTCTATTGTTCAGATTTTCCCGGACCAAACTATAATACTTTGACAGGGAAACTGATGTATGACACTAATAATGATGGAAACTGTGAGGGGGAACAACCACAATCGTTTATAGGACTTAATATTTCTGATGGTGAAAATGAAGTGATAGTTTATACTGACACTTCAGGAAATTATACATATTATACACAAGAGGGAAATTTTACTTTGACACCACACATTTTTGAAAATCCAGATTTATTTAATGTAAATCCCCCTTCAGCAGTAGTGAATTTTCCTATAGCAGAAAGCAACATAGAAACTAATAATTTCTGCATTTCACCAAACGGAATCCATTCCGATGTAGAAGTTATTATTTTTCCGCTTGAACCCGCCCGGCCAGGATTTGAAGCTACTTACCAAATATTTTATAGAAACAAAGGAAACCAAATTGAATCCGGAACAATTGATTTTAATTTCAACGACGATTTGATGGATTTCAATTCAAGTTCGCCAATACAAAATTCACAATCTGAGGGTTTATTATCCTATAATTTTTCGGGCTTAAACCCATTTGAAAGCAGGACAGCATATTTAAGTTTTCAAATCAATGCTCCAACCGATACGCCACCTGTAAATATCGGAGATATTTTAACCTTTGATGCACAAATCAACATTGGAGAAGATGAAAACCCGGATGATAATACCTTTGAATTGAACCAGGAAGTCGTCGGCTCCTACGACCCAAATGACATTTTATGTTTGGAAGGAGAATCCGTGTCGCCGGAAATGATTGGCGAAGAACTACATTACCGCATTCGTTTTGAAAATACAGGGAACTACCCGGCGGAAAGGGTCGTCGTTGCAATGCCGGTTAATATGGAAGATTATGATGTTTCGAGCTTTCAGCTATTGGATACTTCCCACGATGTCCAAGCGAGAATTGTAGATAATACCGCCGAATTTTTCTTCGAAGGAATTGATTTACAACCAAATGAACAAGGTTATATTTTATTTTCAATCAAATCTTTGGATTCATTAGAAACGGGAGATTCGGTGATGAGTTATGCCGATATTTATTTTGATTATAACTATCCGGTTACCACCAATGAAGCGGTTACGACTTTTGAATTAATGAATACTAAAGACGTTAATTTAAACAATTCTGTTATAATTTATCCGAACCCGGCAAAAAATCAGTTTACAATTCAGTCCGAAGATAAAATCCAATCCATTGACATTTATGATGTTACAGGAAGATTGATTCAAATATCAAAGTTGAATTCCAATCAATCCACACAAAACATTTCAAAATTACCGGCAGGTGTTTATTTGCTGAAAATTCACACGGACAAAGGAATTGTAACTTATAAGCTGATAAAAAAATAACCCGGTTTAAATTAAATTTCATAAGGTGGTTTCAACTCGAAGCTGCCTTTTGCTTTTATTTTCAAATCAAATCATTATTTTTGAAAACATGAAATCCCATAATTTATACCGCTTTCTTAGTTTCTTCCTTTTTATACTCCTTTTGGGGTGTAGTGATGATGATACAAACCCAAATATTTCATGTAAAATTATAAAATATGATAAAATTGATTTTTATGATATTGAAACCGGGGAAACCACATCAGATTATTTAAATTATTTATTTTATGAAGGGGAAAAACTTTCTGTTCGGGAAAAATATGGTTGGATATCCGATCCGGGTACAGGCTTATCTCATTTTGGACTTGAATTTACAAATAAGGTTTCCTATGATGACCAAAATAGGATAAATAAAGTTGAATATTATGCAAACAATCAAACCTATCCCGCTAAGTATGATTTGTTTATTTATGAAGGAAATTCTTCAAAGCCTTCACAGAGAAATAGAGTGGAGAACGGATATACATGGAAAGAATTTATTCAATACGATTCTCAGGGAAGAATATTAAATACAATTACCTATTGGGAAGATGATGAATTTCCTTCCGAATCTACTTCATTTATATATGAAAATGGGAACCTTAAAAGATACACCAGCTCTAAACATTCTTATATTGATGGGGAGATTAGTGAACAATGGATTTATGAGTATTTCAATTATGATGATAAAAAGAATCCAAACAAACTTCTTGATTTTCCATTTGTGGAAGATCGGGTGAAACAGTATTCGGAAAACAATTTTAGAAAATATACTTATTGGCAGGAAATCCCCGGTGATGGAAGTATTGGTCAATGGGAAATATCTGGTTATGAATATGACGAAAATGGGTATGCCAAGACGGTTGAATTTGCATGCAATTAAAAACTTAAATCGAAATCAGACTTTGAGCATATCAAAAAATATTACACTTAAAATATGAAAACAATTTCTGCCATTATCTCAATTTTTATTTCAAGCGTTTTATCAGCGCAACCATATTCAGAAACTCTTCCGCCGGAAAACATCAAAACCGTTCAGCTGTTCAATCCGCAGAGCAATGACCAGACACCATTGATCAAATTGGGCGGCGAATACCTGATCTTATCTTTTGACGACCTGAATGCCGGATTCCAGGAATACAATTACAAAATAGAACATTACAATGCCGACTGGACTCCTTCCGGCATTTTTCAATCCGAATTTTTAGACGGTTACAGCACTGATTACATAAGAGATTATAAGAATTCTTTTAACACTTATCAGAATTATACACATTATCAAATTACGATTCCCAATAGAAATCTGCGGTTAAAATTAGCCGGGAATTATGTAATTAAAGTTTATACCAAAGATGAAAATAACCCGGTTTTTACACGAAGATTTGCCGTTTACGAAGAGCAGAAAGTTAATTTGGGAATGAAAACCGAAAGAGCCATCGGAAGCGGGAATTTAAACCAAAGGATCAGTGTGATTGTGAGCAGCGCACAGGTAAACCTGACCGAAACACCCGACGGCGCGACACTATTCATCATGAAAAACAATAACTGGAACGACAACCTGACCATCAAAAAACCGCAATTCATCAGGAACAGCCAGCTGACTTACCAGGATCAGAATCATCTTTTTGAAGGAAACAGCGAATATCTTTGGTTCGATACCAAGATGCTCGAAGTTCCCGCGATGACAACCGAACGGATTTTCCGGCAGGACAGTTTGTACCATACCGTCTTGCGTTCGGATTTCCAGAAATGGAATCTCGGTTATTTTGATGATAATGATGTAAACGGCGCGTTTTATGTCCGCAATGCCCGGCTGGCCGACCAGACACAATCCGGTTCGGAGGCGGATTATACCTGGGTGCATTTTGCTTTGGATGAATTTGACGATGCCGGCGGAAGCAAGGAACTCTACATAGTCGGCGCTTTCAATGACTGGGAGCTTTCACCCAATTATCAGTTATACAAAACCGAAAGCAATTACTGGGAAGTTTCGGCTTTATTGAAGCAGGGTTATTACAATTACCAGTATGCGGTTTACGATACTGCTACAGGCGAAACCAGCTTATCTGAAATCAACGGCAGTTTCTGGCAAACCGAAAACCTTTATCAGGCGTTGTTTTATTACCGTCCCTGGGGTGTCCGTTATGATGTGCTAATGGGTTACGGCGAAGTGAATACGAGGAATTGATTCATTTTCCATACTTGTACAAACGGATAAATCTTACCGGTTAAGCTGTTAATATTTCGTATCTTTGCACCTCAAAAATCAGTTTAAAAACAAAATAAATACGTTATGCCAAAAGGAATTTATCAGGTACCCTTTGTAGCCAATGAAGAAGTAAGATCTTATGCGCCGGGTTCGCCCGAGCGTGAAGAATTGCTGGCTACCTACAAAAAGATGTACAACCGGCAAATTGAAGTTCCCCAATATATAGGAGGTAAAGAAGTGAAAAGCGGGGATAAACGCCCGATCACTCCACCACACGACCATCAGCATGTTGTAGGATATTTCCACAAAGGAACGCAGAAAGATATAAAAGACGCGATTGACGCGGCTTTGAAAGCCCGTAAAAACTGGGCGGATATGTCCTGGGAAAACCGCGCCGCGATTTTCTTAAAAGCCGCAGATTTGCTGGCCGGGCCTTACCGCGCCAGAATCAATGCCGCAACGATGATCGGCCAGTCCAAAAACGCATTCCAGGCAGAAATCGATTCCGCATGCGAATTGATTGATTTCCTCCGCTTCAACGTGGAATTCATGACCCAGATCTATGCTGACCAGCCTGTTTCGTCCGATGGTGTTTGGAACAGGGTGGAATACCGTCCGCTGGAAGGATTCACTTTTGCCATTACGCCGTTTAACTTTACCGCCATTTCCGGAAACCTGCCTACTTCTATGGCGTTGATGGGCAATGTCGTGGTTTGGAAAGCATCTGATAAACAGATTTATTCCGCCCACGTAATTATGGAAGTATTAAAAGAAGCCGGATTGCCCGATGGTGTAATTAATCTGGTATTGACCGGCGGCGCTGAAACGGCCAAAACCTGTATTGAGCATCCGGATTTTGCAGGAATTCATTTCACAGGCTCGACCGCCGTTTTTCAATCACTTTGGAAACAGATCGGGGAAAACATTCAGACACACAAAACTTACCCGAGGATCGTAGGTGAAACCGGGGGAAAAGATTTCGTCATTGCACATAAATCGGCTGATGCACAGGAAGTAGCGACGGCACTGATCCGTGGCGCATTCGAATACCAGGGTCAGAAATGTTCGGCGGCTTCCCGCGCTTACATCCCGAAAAGCTTATGGGGAAAAGTCGAAAAGGAAATGAAAAAAGCGCTGGATTCCATCACGGTCGGTTCGCCTGAAGATTTTTCAAATTTCGTAAATGCTGTAATCGATGCAAATGCTTTCAAAAAAATAAAAGGATACATTGACCGGGCGAAAAAATCAAAAGATGCCGAAGTTATTTTTGGTGGAAAATGTGACGATAAAGTCGGATATTTCATTGAACCTACTGTAATCCTGGCGAAAAATCCGAAATATGAAAGCATGGTAGAGGAAATCTTCGGGCCGGTTCTGACCATTTATGTATATGCTGATAAAGATTGGGAAAAAACGCTGGAACTGGTAGATACGACTTCCGATTATGCGTTGACCGGAGCCATCTTCGGAAAAGACCGTTATGCGCTGAACCAGGGTATCAAAGCGCTAGAAAATTCCGCGGGAAACTTCTACATCAACGACAAACCGACCGGAGCCGTCGTAGGACAGCAGCCATTTGGTGGTGCGAGAGCTTCCGGAACCAATGACAAAGCCGGTTCCGCAATGAACCTGCTGCGTTGGGTTTCCGTCCGGACGGTAAAAGAAACCTTTGTTCCGGCAAAAGATTACCGTTATCCGTTTTTAGCTAAGGATTAAACCAGATAAAAGCCCTGCCTGGGTTCCCTTCGACTCCGCTCAGGGCAAGCTTACCTGGCAGGGCTTTCTTAAAAAATGAGTTCAAAAACCGCCATACGAACCTCCGTTTTCAGCATTGTCGGAAACATTTTGTTTGCCGTTATCAAATTCGTGGCGGGAATCCTGGGAAATTCCTACGCGCTGATTGCCGACGCGATTGAATCTTCCGCGGATGTCTTGTCATCCGTCCTTGTCCTGATTGGATTAAAATATTCCACCAAACCGGCCGATGAAAACCATCCGTATGGCCACGGCCGTTTCGAAGTGATTTCCACTTTTGCCGTGATCGGTTTTTTGGTTATTTCGGCAACAGTGATCGCTTATGAAAGCATTGTGAATATCAAAACATCCCATGAAAGCCCGAAAGTTTTTACGCTGTATGTTTTGGGCGGAATTATTCTGTTCAAGGAATTATCCTATCAGTACGTCATCCGGAAAAGCACAGAAACCAATAGTTCTTCACTGAAAGCCGATGCCTGGCACCATCGCAGCGATGCGATTACGTCCGTGTTGGCATTTGCCGGGATTTCCATCGCCGTTTTTATGGGAAAAGGATATGAGTCCGCAGACGACTGGGCTGCGCTGATTGCTTCCGGGATCATTATCTACAATGCCTATAAGATATTTCGCCCGGTTTTGCGGGAAATTTCAGATGAGCAGGTTTATGATGACCTGATCAAAGAAATCCGTGAAATTTCTCTGACGGTAAACGGTGTCGTCGATACCGAAAAATGCCATGTCAGGAAAATGGGTATGGTTTATTATGTCGATTTGCACATGATCGTCGATGGCAATATTTCGGTCATTGAGGGACATAAAATTGCACATGATTTAAAGGATGAAATCCAGCGAAGAATTCCGCAAGTTGCAGATGTCCTGGTCCATACCGAACCGGACAGGGTAACGATGTTGTGAGTCTCTTTTTGTGGAACAGGGAACGCGCATCAGCAAGTAAAATATTCTCAAATACTGCCGTTACATAGCTCTTTTAAATATTAATGTATCTGTTTGGGAGTTGAGGTTTCTGCTCTTAATAATAAATACAATTTCTAATGGAACAGCTTTAAAGAAAAAATATAAATTCTTCCTATACTTATCAATATTTTCCACTTCATTCGGTAAAGTAGATGAAGGACTACAAATGTCATACTTGCCCGCTTTTGACAACTCTAAAAAAACATCTCCATTTATTGTAGTTCTGTCACCAAATTCTGATTTTCCCCAATAAAAATAATATTTAGGATAAATAATTTTCTCCTTTTCAATAAATATCTCTGTTGGTAGCAATGTGTCAACAAGATTATAGGTACTCGCTGTTTTATCTAACTGATATGTTGCAATATATAACCCTTTATCTTTTGATATTTCAATAGATTTAGAATGATAAATGTAGCTACTTTTCAATGATGATACGTTCAATACAAAAATTAATACTATCTGAGAAAGAGTATAAAGAACAAAAACCCACTAAAATCGTATAAATGATAATCTTTAATTTTTTCATTGTTTGAGTTTTATTTGTTCATCAATGTATGTTCCCCACTTCCCCGCTCCCACACATCTTGCCTGTCGGCAAACACGATTGTATCGTGTGGTTCATTAGAACGCAAGCCCATAGCAGGGAGATAAACTCAAAATCCGAAATATATTTACATCCTTAACATTCCGCGAAATCCCCGGGCGGCATAATAAGATTCGGCGCCATTGTGATAAATAAATACATTCCCGTAACGCCGGTCACCGAATATGGCACCACCTAGTTCGCGGATACCCGCGGGTGTTTTCAGCCAGGTCGATGTTTTCGTATCGAACTCCCCCAGTTGCTGCAGTTGCCGGTACTGTTCTTCGGTCAGCAGTTCAATTTCCATTTCCGAGGCTATGCCTAAAGCGCTGCCTTGAGGTTTATGTTCCTTCCTTGACGCCAGCGCATCGGGGTCGTAGCACAGGCTCCTGCGGCCTTTGGGGCTTTCGGCGGAACAATCGTAGAAAATATATTCGCCCGTTTTTTTATCATGATCCACTACATCCGGCTCCCCGCCTGTTTCTTCCATTTGATAAAGCAATGCTAATTTTGCCGGATTTTTTTTCAGTTTCGTTTCTATCGGGTTCCATTCAAGCCCTTTATGCCAGTTCCTGTTTTTTTCAAAACGGATTTTGAGTATGTTCAGGAGCTCCTGCTGTTGTTCCGTCGATAATTCTTTCTTATTTGTCATACTTTACAATTTGGATTCTGCAAACCTTAAACGGCTGTCGCAATCCAAAAGTAAGAAAATTTAGATTGACAACTTTATGTAGGTAATCATTGTACATGAGATTTTTAAAAGCCGTATATCTGACAGTTAGTTGGAATTCAGATTTCAAAAGTTTTTACAGTTTATACAACTTTTACCACAGAGATAAGGAGTTGCACAGAGGTTTCTTCCTCTCTGTGGTTCTCTGTTCGTTCTGTGGTTATATGCAAAGCATTGAAAATCAACGATAATAATCTTTATTACAGATTTCAGAAGTTTTTACAGTTTATACAACTTTTCACCACAGAGATAAGGAGTCGCACAGAGGTTTTTTCCTCTCTGTGGTTCTCTGGTCGCTCTGTGGTTGTATATGCAAGGCGTTGAAAATAAACGATAACAATCTTTATTACAGATTTCAGAAGTTAGAAATTTTATCGTTTACTTAAGAATAGTTTTTACACCACAGAGATAAGGAGCAGCACAGAGGTTTTTTTCGCTTTGTGGTTCTCTGGCCGCTCTGTGGTTATATGCAAAGCGTTGAAAATCAACGATAATAATCTTTATTACAGATTTCAGAAGTGAGAAATTTTACCGTTTACATAAGAATAGTCTTTTCACCACAGAGATAAGGAGTTGCACAGAGGTTTTTTTCGCTCTGTGGTTCTCTGGTCGCTCTGTGGTTGTCAGATTTTATATTTCTATATGTCTTGAAAATTCTTCCCCTGATGCTGCAGAGTTAAGAAATATTACAATTCCTTTATTCCTTTCATCACATTTTCCACGATGGCGTTGCAATAAACCAGGTTAAATTCAAACAATTCACTACTGGAATAATTTTTCTCTATCTCATTCCTCAGCATGGATTTAGCCCTGTTGAGCCGGACTTTTACATTGGCTTCGCTGATGTTGAGCAGGCTCGCGGTTTCCGATACGTTCAATCCGTTTATTTCGCGTAAAGAAAATGCCATCCTGTAATCCAGAGGGATTCCGGAAAGGGCGTTTTCAATGACATGTGCGAGTTCCCTGTTGTGGATCAGCTTATCGGTATCATTGTCTGAACTTGTAAACATGGGCATGGTATTGTCGTTTATGTCTTTCGGAACCTCATTTTTAAAACTTAGCCTGTTCTTTTTGCGGTAACAATTGTTCATCATAATCCGGATAATCCAGGTTTTGAAGCCGGAACGGCCTTCAAATTGCGACAGGCTTTTGTAGGCGTCAATAAATGTTTCCTGCATCAAATCCTGGGTATCTTCGTGGTTGTAATTGTAAGATCGGCCTGTTTTGTACAGATAAGGGTTGTAACGCCTTACGATGATTTCATACAGGGCTTTCTCACCGTTTAAAATCCTTTCAATAATTTGTGTTTCGGTAAATTTCTCAGCTGAATTCATTACCCGTCAAAGTTTTACGCCATGAATTTAGACATTTTTGCCATAGCAAAAGCAGAAATGGCCATGACAAGGTCGCGCACCGCCACATCTACATAATTGAATCCGGCCAGCAAAGTCAAAGCGATCAGCGTGAGCCATGCCGCGACAATGTATCCGCCAATTTCGGTTTTTACCAGTACAATGATCCCGGCGATGATTTCGATTACGCCCACGATCATCATAAAAGCCGCGCCGGAAAGCGGCAGCATGCCTGCCAGCGTAGGATTGAGATATTGTTCCCAATCGGTAAGCAGGTTGAGGAATTTGTCCGCGCCGGCCACGACAGGCACAACAACAAAAGTGAATTTCAGCAGGTTAAAGATTTGGGTCAGTGGTTGTGGTACATTTGTAGTTTCCATTTTTTTATTTTTAATTGTTAACTGTTCCTTTAGGGTAACTGAAAAAAGAAAAGGTTACAAAAAATCCGGGAAAACGTACAAAGAATGGTAAAATTATAGGTTCTGCATAGCGGGAATGCGATGCAATTGCACACCAGCAGATTTTTTTATAAGCCCATCACTAACTTTGAAACACTACCTTATAAATATTAGGTAATGCTTGTACCGTTTGAAATATTATTCCATATATCGCCGCATATTAAGCCAAGTAAATATATTTATGAATAAAGAAGCTAATATTACTAAAAAATAAAAATAATAATTTAACCAAAAAAATCTAAAAATCGTAAGGTTATAGGAGTAAGTATTATTATGAAAAAAACTGGAATAACATAACTCCAAATCGTTTTATTTTTGAAAATAATTTTAATTAGAAATAATGTTGTTAAAATATCTACAATATAAATTAATGTTGAGAAAATAAATGACAACCCTATAAAAAACACAAATGATGTTCCAACTTCTCCTATAGAATATGCATAATAAACTGTTGGAATAACATATATAAACTGAAATAAATAATATTTTAAAACTCTATTTATCATTTTGATTTATTTTTATTACAATCTATACATTCCATTTTTCTATTTTATCATTTCATTCATATGTCCGCGATGAAATCCTGTCTGCCGACAGGCAGGACGCACACCGACGGAGGAAATATTAGCAACCGGTTATAGCGATACTTCCTTTTCTTCACCCTCTCTTTGGATAATAGCTTTTACAAGGTTACCGCTAACATCATAAGTATAGATATAGCTAAACTCAATTTTTTCCCTCCGCATCTTATCTACCCTTATCAGTAAATTTCCTTTATAATAACCTGTATAATAAGCTGCGTTAATTTTTTTAATTTCTTCAACACTAAGCTCATCAACCAGCTTTACAGGATGATTGTGTTGTGTAATATCTTTTCTGAACATTATCTTCACTCTGTGCAGAATGTGTATTCTTACAACTTATCAGAAAAATGGTACAAAATAAAATATACTTACTAATCATTTTGAATCTGTTTATTAAACCTAATCCTTTTTATTTTCAGAATTCTAATATAAACAAAAAACCGCCTCATTCGAGACGGTTTCTATTTTAAAAGAATGATACTTCAAAAATTACGCTTCACCCGGAGGGCCGAAATTCAACGGCATCGCGGGTGGCTGATGATCTTTGATCTCACCGAACTGCTTTTCAAAACGCGCAACGTTTTCAGAAATGGCATGCGCCAAACGTTTGGCATGTTGTGGCGTCAGGATGATCCTTGACTTCACACGCGCCTTCGGCACGCCCGGCATCATCTGGACGAAATCCACCACAAATTCAGTGGGGGAATGGTTAATGACTGCCAGGTTGGAATAAATCCCTTCGGCAACCTGGTCATTGATCTCAATATCGATGTTCTTTTTATTTTCTGACATTACATTACAGATTTAGCGCTTATTAATTCTTCATATTCCTTGTTGGAACCCACGATGATGTTCTGGTATTCTTTCAGGCCGGTTCCGGCAGGAATCAAATGCCCGACGATCACGTTTTCTTTCAGTCCGTTCAGTTCGTCCTGTTTTCCTGCAACCGCGGCTTCGTTCAAAACTTTGGTTGTTTCCTGGAACGATGCGGCCGACATGAACGACTTGGTCTGAAGCGAAGCCCTTGTGATACCCTGCAAAATCGGCTCGGCCGTTGCCGGCATCGCGTCCCTTCCGGAAACAAGGTTTTTGTCTTCACGTTTCAACCTTGAATTTTCATCGCGCAATTCACGGGCAGAAATGATCTGTCCCGGTTTCAAAGTATCGCTGTCACCGCCATCTTCCACGACTTTCATTCCGAAAATCCTGTCGTTTTCTTCCAAGAAGTCGTCTTTGTGTTCCAAAGAATCTTCCAGGAATCGGGTATCGCCCGAATCCACGATCCGTACTTTTCTCATCATCTGACGAACAATAATTTCGAAATGCTTGTCGTCGATTTTCACACCCTGTAAACGGTAAACCTCCTGGATTTCGTTTACCAGGTATTCCTGAACCGCGGTTGGCCCTTTGATCCTCAAAATATCCTCTGGCGTGATGGCTCCGTCTGAAAGCGGCATACCCGCACGGATGAAGTCATTCTCCTGCACCAGTATCTGGTTGGATAATTTCACCAGGTATTTGGAAACTTCGCCTGTTTTGGATTCCACGATGATCTCACGGTTACCACGTTTGATTTTCCCGAACGAAACCACGCCATCAATTTCCGCTACAACCGCCGGGTTCGACGGGTTACGCGCTTCAAACAACTCGGTTACACGTGGCAAACCACCGGTGATATCGCCTGCTTTCGCGGAACGACGGGGGATTTTTACCAATACTTTACCTGCTTTGATTTTCTCACCGTCATTTACAATCAGGTGGGCGCCCACAGGTAAGTTGTAGTTTTTCTCTTCACCTCCTGAAACCAGAACTTTCAAAGTAGGGATCAGCTTTTTATTTCTTGATTCGGAAATTACTTTTTCCTGGAATCCGGTTTGTTCGTCGATTTCCAGTTGGAAAGTCAAGCCCTGCTCAATATTTTCATATTCGATCTTACCGGAAGATTCCGCAATGATAACACCGTTATACGGATCCCAGCTTGCAATTACATCGCCTTTCGAAATCTTCTGGTTCTCTTTTACTTTCAGGATGGAACCATAAGAGATATTGTTGGTCATTCTTACGTTCCCGTCGGCATCAATCAGCTTCATTTCGGTAGAACGTGAAACCACAACGTCTGCCGGATTTCCGGATTCGTCCTCTCCTTTTACGGTTCTCAAATCCTCGAATTCAACGTGGCCGCTTGCTTTTGCAATCAGTGAAGACTGTTCGGAAACACCACCTGCAACACCACCAACGTGGAAAGTACGAAGTGTCAGCTGTGTACCCGGCTCACCGATGGACTGTGCCGCCACAACGCCAACCGCTTCTCCTTTCTGAACCTTCTTGCCGGTAGAAAGGTTCCGTCCGTAGCAGGAAGTACAGATACCCGTTTTTGCTTCACAGGTCAGCGGCGAACGGACTTCCACTACTTCAATCCCTGCCGCTTCAATCGCTTCCGCGATATCTTCGGTAATGATTTCATCTGCCGAAACCAATTTTTCCCCGGTATCGTGGTTGTAAACATCATGCAAAGATGTCCTTCCCAAAATACGTGAAGAAAGGGTTTCAACGATTTCCTCGTTTTTCTTTAAAGCGGTTACGTCGATTCCTCTCAAAGTGCCACAATCTTCTTCCATCACGATCACGTCCTGCGCAACGTCCACCAGACGACGGGTCAGGTAACCCGCATCGGCTGTTTTCAAGGCGGTATCGGCCAGACCTTTACGCGCACCGTGGGTGGAAATAAAATATTCCAGGATCGATAAACCTTCACGGAAGTTCGATACGATCGGGTTTTCAATGATCTCTCCTCCTGACGAACCTGCTTTTTGCGGTTTCGCCATCAAACCACGCATACCGGACAGCTGACGGATCTGTTCCTTCGAACCACGCGCCCCGGAGTCCAGCATCATGTAAACCGAATTAAATCCTTCCAGGTCATCGGTCATACGTTTCATCACGATTTCCGTTAAAGTCGCATTGGTATTGGTCCAAACGTCGATTACCTGGTTGTAACGTTCGTTGTTGGTGATCAATCCCATGTTATAGTTCATCTTGATGCTTTCGACCTGGTTGATCGCATCGGCGATCAAATCTTTTTTCTGGTCGGGAATCAAAATATCACCCAAGCTGAACGACAATCCGCCTTCGAAGGCATTTTTGAATCCTAAATCCTTCATCTTGTCAAGGAATGCCGCGGTGGTCGGGAAATCAGTTATTTTCAGGATATTGTTGATGATGGTTCTCAATGATTTTTTGGTCAGTACGTCATTTACAAAACCAACTTCTTTGGGAACGATCTGATTGAACAATACCCGTCCTACAGTGGTATCAATTATTTTTTCTACCAGTTCCTCGTTTTCCCTTACGATTGTTTTCACCCTGATTTCGGCATTCAGGTCAACGCTTTTTTCGTTGTAAGCGATTTCCACTTCTTCAGCCGAATAGAATGTAATTCCGCTTCCTTTCGCGGATTTTCTGGCTTTGGTCATATAATAAAGACCCAAAACCATGTCCTGGGAAGGTACGGTAATCGGTGAACCGTTTGCAGGATTCAGGATGTTCTGGGAAGCCAGCATCAGCAATTGTGCTTCCAGAATCGCTTCCGGCCCAAGCGGTAAGTGAACCGCCATCTGGTCACCGTCGAAGTCGGCATTAAATGCCGTACACACCAACGGGTGCAGCTGGATTGCTTTTCCTTCGATCAGTTTCGGCTGGAACGCCTGGATTCCCAAACGGTGCAAAGTGGGCGCACGGTTCAGCAATACAGGATGTCCTTTCAATACATTTTCCAGGATATCCCATACGACAGGTTCTTTCCGGTCAATGATTTTCTTGGCGGATTTAACCGTTTTGACAATTCCTCTTTCGATTAATTTCCGAACGATGAACGGTTTGTATAACTCGGCTGCCATATCTTTCGGCAATCCGCATTCGTATAATTTTAAACTTGGCCCAACGACAATTACGGAACGCGCGGAATAATCCACACGTTTACCCAACAGGTTCTGACGGAAACGGCCTTGTTTTCCTTTCAATGAATCGGACAATGATTTCAACGGACGGTTACCATCGGCTTTTACCGCAGATGCTTTTCTTGTATTGTCGAACAATGAATCAACGGATTCCTGCAACATACGTTTTTCATTACGCAGGATCACTTCCGGCGCTTTGATTTCCATCAATCGTTTCAAACGGTTGTTCCGGATGATTACACGGCGGTATAAATCGTTCAAATCCGAAGTCGCGAACCGGCCACCGTCCAGAGGAACCAGCGGACGGAGTTCAGGCGGAATCACCGGAATCACACGCATCACCATCCATTCCGGGCGGTTTACATGATGAACATTGGATTCACGCAAAGATTCCACCACCTGCAATCTTTTCAATGCCTCGGTTCTTCTTTGTTTGGAAGTTTCATTGTGCGCTTTGTGGCGCAGGTCATACGAAAGTTCGTCCAAATCAATGCGTCTCAACAATTCTTCCAGCGCTTCAGCGCCCATTTTAGCGATGAATTTATTCGGGTCTGTATCTTCCAGGTATTGGTTATCGGCAGGAAGCGTATCCAGAATATCCAGGTATTCTTCTTCTGTCAGGAAGTCCAGCCTTTCAAGCTCTCCACCTTCGGGAGCTTTGGCCAAACCGGGTTGAATGACTACATAACGTTCGTAGTAAATCACCATATCAAGCTTTTTGGAAGGCAGCCCCAGCACATAACCGATTTTGTTCGGCAAGGAACGGAAATACCAGATGTGGGCTACCGGAACAACCAAATTGATGTGCCCGATCCTTTCACGGCGCACTTTCTTCTCGGTGACTTCCACGCCACAACGGTCACAAACGATTCCTTTGTAACGGATGCGTTTGTATTTCCCACAGGCACATTCATAATCCTTTACAGGGCCGAAGATCCGTTCGCAAAACAAACCGTCACGTTCGGGCTTGTGCGTTCTATAGTTAATCGTTTCGGGTTTGAGAACTTCACCTCTTGATTCCTGTAAGATGGATTCGGGAGATGCTAACCCGATACGGATTTTTGAAAATTTACTTGTTTTATTTTTTGTTGACATATTCAATTTTGTTTAATGTTTAATGTTTAATGTCTCATGTCAGTTATTCAACTTTAAACCTGAAACTTTGAACTTTAAACCAATAAATTATTCTTCTAAATTTATGTCTAATCCAAGACCCTGTAATTCATGCAATAACACATTGAATGATTCCGGAATTCCAGGTTCCGGCATTGGTTCTCCTTTTACGATTGATTCGTAGGTTTTTGCCCTTCCAATCACATCGTCTGATTTTACAGTCAAAATTTCGCGAAGGATATTTGACGCACCAAATGCTTCCAATGCCCAAACCTCCATCTCTCCGAAACGCTGTCCACCGAACTGTGCTTTACCACCCAGCGGTTGCTGCGTAATCAATGAGTATGGACCTATGGAACGAGAGTGCATTTTGTCGTCCACCATGTGGCCTAATTTCAACATATAAATCACGCCGACGGTCGCTTTCTGAGCAAATCTTTCGCCTGTTCCGCCATCATACAGATAGGTAGTCCCGAATTCCGGCAATCCCGCTTTTTCGATCAGGTCATTGATCTGGTCAATGTGCGCGCCGTCAAAAATCGGTGTAGCATAGGTTTGGCCTAACTTCATTCCGGCCCAACCCAGTACGGTTTCGAAAATCTGACCGATGTTCATACGAGAAGGTACCCCAAGCGGATTCAATACGATGTCCACCGGCGTTCCGTCTTCCAGGAACGGCATATCTTCGTCACGAACGATCCGGGAAACGATACCTTTGTTACCGTGGCGGCCCGCCATCTTATCACCCACTTTCAACTTACGTTTTTTGGCAATATAGATTTTGGCCAGCTTCACGATTCCAGCAGGCAGTTCGTCACCGACTGAAATCGTAAACCTTTCACGGTTCAATGCTCCCTGCAGATCATTGTATTTGATTTTATAATTGTGAAGCAATTGTTTTACCTGGTCGTTTTTGTCTTCATCAACCACCCAAACACTTTCTGCTCCTGTTAAATTCAAATAATCTTCAACGCTTGACAATGCCTTTTTAGAATATTTCGTTCCTTTTTTGATGACTTCTTCGTTCAGGTCATTGAAAACACCCTGTGAGGTCTTGCCGTCTAAAAGCGCAAATAATTTATCCAGCAGTTTTTCACGAAGCTCGTCAAATTTCTTCTGGAATTCCGCTTCAATGCTGTCGATAATGGCTTTGTCCTGCGATCTTCTTCTCTTATCTTTAATGCTTCTTGAGAATAATTTCTTGTCGATTACAACTCCTCTCAATGACGGAGAAGCTTTCAGCGAAGCATCTTTTACATCACCGGCTTTGTCGCCGAAAATGGCGCGAAGCAATTTTTCTTCCGGTGTCGGATCGGATTCACCTTTCGGCGTAATTTTCCCGATCAGGATATCACCCGGTTTCACTTCTGCACCGATGCGGATCATACCGTTTTCGTCCAGATCTTTGGTTGCTTCTTCCGAAACGTTCGGAATATCGGCGGTCAATTCTTCCATTCCTAATTTCGTATCGCGGACGTCTAATGAATATTCGTCAATATGAATAGAAGTAAACCAGTCTTCGCGAACCACTTTTTCATTGATCACGATCGCGTCCTCAAAGTTGTAACCTTTCCAGGGCATGAACGCTACCACTAAGTTTCGTCCGATGGCCAATTCACCATTTTCCGTCGCATAACCTTCACAAAGCACCTGGCCTTTTTCCACCCTGTCACCGACTTTCACGATCGGTTTCAACGTGATGGTCGTTCCCTGGTTGGTTTTACGGAATTTGGTCAGCTGATATGTTTTTTCAGCCGGATCGAAGCTTACCAGTTCTTCGTCTTCCGTCCGGTCATATTTAATCGAAATGATATCGGCATCCACATAAGTTACGGTTCCGTTCCCTTCTGCATTGAAAAGTATCCGGGAATCTTTTGCAACCTGTTTTTCCAGCCCGGTTCCTACAATCGGCGCCTGTGGTTTCAACAAAGGAACTGCCTGGCGCATCATGTTTGAGCCCATCAATGCACGGTTCGCATCATCGTGTTCCAAAAACGGAATCAGCGACGCGGAAATCGATGCAATCTGGTTGGGCGCAACGTCCATCAATTGAATCTGTCCGGGTTCAACCACCGGGAAGTCACCATCTTCACGGGCAATCACACGTTCGGTAAGGAACTCACCTTTGTCACTGATTTTCGCATTTGCCTGCGCGATTACTTTTTCTTCCTCTTCTTCGGCTGAAAGGAAAATCGGTTCTTCATTCAAATTCACTTTTCCATTTTCAACTGTACGGTACGGCGTTTCGATGAAACCTAAATTATTCACTTTTGCAAATACACAAAGCGAAGAAATCAAACCGATGTTCGGCCCTTCCGGCGTTTCAATCGGGCAAAGACGCCCGTAGTGCGTATAGTGTACGTCACGTACCTCGAAGCCCGCTCTTTCACGCGAAAGACCTCCTGGGCCTAAAGCCGACAAACGGCGTTTGTGGGTGATCTCAGAAAGCGGATTCGTCTGATCCATGAACTGAGACAACTGGTTCGTCCCGAAGAAGGAATTGATGACAGATGAAAGTGTTTTCGCATTGATCAGGTCAATCGGTGTAAACACTTCGTTGTCACGAACGTTCATCCGCTCACGGATAGTCCTCGCCATACGTGCCAGACCAACGCCGAACTGAGCGGCCATTTGCTCGCCAACGGTTCTCACACGACGGTTGGACAAGTGGTCGATGTCGTCCACCTCTGCCTTTGAATTCACCAGCTCGATCAGATATTTAATGATGGAAATGATGTCTTCTTTGGTCAAAACCTGAACGCTTTCAGGAATGTCCAATCCTAATTTTTTGTTCAACCGGTAACGTCCTACTTCACCTAATGAATAACGCTGGTCTGAGAAAAATAATTTGTCAATGATTCCTCTCGCGGTTTCTTCATCAGGTGGTTCCGCGTTACGCAGCTGACGGTAAATATATTCCACCGCTTCTTTTTCCGTATTGGTCGGGTCTTTCTGAAGCGTGTTGTGGATGATGGCATAATCTGCCGATTTGTTGTCTTCTTTGTGAACCAGGATTGATTTGACACCGGAATCAACAATCTGATCCAAATGTTCTTTTTCAATAATGGTTTCACGGTCTAAAATAATTTCGTTACGTTCGATCGATACCACTTCACCTGTATCTTCGTCAACGAAATCTTCGTGCCATGTGTTCAAAACACGGGCAGCTAATTTTTTGCCGATTGCTTTTTTAATGGTTGATTTGGTCACTTTGATCTCTTCCGCCAAATCGAAAATTTCCAGGATATCTTTGTCCTTTTCATATCCGATGGCGCGAAGCAAAGTCGTCAAAGGTAATTTCTTTTTACGGTCAATGTAGGCGTACATCACAGAGTTGATGTCGGTCGCGAATTCAATCCAGGAACCTTTAAAAGGAATGATCCTGGAAGAATATAACTTGGTTCCGTTCGCGTGGTACGACTGGCCGAAGAAAACCCCCGGCGAACGGTGCAACTGGGAAACAATCACACGTTCGGCACCATTGATGATGAATGAACCCGAAGCGGTCATGTAGGGAATCGTACCCAGATATACATCCTGGACAACGGTTTCAAAATCTTCGTGTTCCGGGTCGGTACAAAACAGTTTCATACGGGCTTTGAGCGGAACACTATATGTCAATCCTCTTTCGATACATTCATCAATCGTATATCTTGGCGGATCTACGAAATAGTCTAAGAATTCTAATACGAATTGATTTCTGGTGTCGGAAATCGGAAAGTTTTCTGCAAATGTGCGGTACAATCCTTCGTTCCCTCTCTGGTCGGGACGTGTTTCCAGCTGGAAAAAGTCTTCGAATGACTTGATCTGAATGTCAAGAAAGTCCGGGAACTTGGATTGAACTTTGGTTGAAGAAAAACTGATTCTCTGATTTTCCTGAGTTTTGGTGTCTTTTTTACTCATAAAAATTTTAAGAAATGGGTTAAAAAAATATTTTGTTTTTCAAAAAATATCAGAAATAAAGAGAATATAGGATAGAAAATAGAGAAAAGAGGTGTTTACACAGTCAGCAATTAGTCTTTTTTCTATATTCTTTATTCTTATCTCTTTTTTTCTAACTGCAACACTGGTATATCTTTTCACAGCGTAGTGCAAAATATTTTTTATTTCCCTTTTAATCCTGATAAATATTGATATAGGTACAAACAAAAAATGCCCTTCCATTTTGTGGAAGAGTTGAAAATCAGTAAGTTACTTAAATATAACTGTTTATCATTCTTAAAAGGACTGCAAATGTACGAATAAGTTTTTGAATTTTCTAATTATTTGCAGGATTTTGAAATAAAAAAGCCATCGCATCGCGATGGCTTTTTGTATGATGAAGAACTAAATTATTTCAATTCAACTTCAGCGCCGGCTTCTTCCAATTGTTTTTTCAAAGCTTCAGCTTCATCTTTAGAAACTGCTTCTTTTACCGGTTGAGGCGCTCCGTCCACTAAATCTTTAGCTTCTTTCAAACCTTTACCGGTTAAATCTTTTACCAATTTAACAACTGCAAGTTTGTTTGCTCCGCTCGCTTTCAGGATTACATCGAATTCGGTTTTTTCCTCTGCGGCAGGCGCATCGCCTCCGGCAGCAGGGCCGGCAACTGCAACAGCTGCAGCAGCAGGTTCGATTCCGTATTCATCTTTAAGGATAGTAGCTAACTCGTTTACATCTTTTACAGTCAGGTTTACTAAATCTTCAGCTAATTGTTTTAAATCTGCCATTTTTAATTAATTTTTTTTGTTGAACAACTTTTAAATTTTTGTTTCGAGTTTTGCGTTTTGTGTTTTGAGTTGAATCAACCTGAAACGTTGAACCTGGAACTTGAAACGTTTTATAATAATATGAGTGCGTTTTACGCCGGTTTTTCAGAAAGGGTTTTAACGATTCCCGCAATTTTCTGTCCGCCTGACTGCAATTGTGAAACAACTGTTTTAAGCGGCGATTGCAACAATCCGATGATTTCTCCCACCAATTCCTCTTTTGACTTCAGGCCTGACAAAGCTTTTAGCTGGTCGTCGCCCACGAAAACAGCCTGGTCAACCCATGCCGCTTTCAAAAGAGGTTTGTCGGATTTTTTTCTGAAAGTTTCGATTACTTTGGCAGGTGCGTTTCCTGTAGTGGAAATCATCACCGCCGTATTGCCTTTCAAAGAATCATAAAGCCCGTCGAATTCTTTTGCTTCAACACGCTCCATGGCTTTCTTCAACAAGGTATTTTTCACAACACGGAGAGAAATGTCATTTTTGAAACATTGTCTTCTCAACTCAGTCGTGTTGGTTGCGTCTAAACCTGCAATATCGGTAAGATAAACTATGTTTGACTCTTCCAATAATGCTGTCAGATCATCAATCATCTGCGCTTTTTGTTCTTTTGTCATTGCCATAATTATCTATTTTATGCGTTTAAACTTTTAGGGTCTACAGCAATACCGGGACTCATTGTACTTGAGAGGGTAATGCTTTTCATATACGTGCCTTTTGCAGCGGTAGGTTTCAGTTTTACCAAAGTAGAAACCAGTTCTGCAGCGTTATCCCTGATTTTTTCAGGCGTAAAGGAAACTTTCCCGATTGCCGCATGGATGATTCCGTAACGGTCAACTTTAAAGTCGATTTTACCTGCTTTCACATCAGAAACTGCTTTTCCAACTTCTACCGTAACGGTTCCTGCTTTCGGGTTCGGCATTAAACCTCTGGGGCCTAAAACACGTCCTAAGGGACCTAACTTACCCATTACAGCCGGCATGGTAACGATTACGTCAACATCTGTCCAGCCATTCTTGATTTTATCAAGATATTCATCCAAACCTACATAATCCGCTCCCGCTTCTTTGGCTTCCGCTTCTTTGTCGGGCGTAACCAAAGCCAGTACGGTAACATCTTTACCCGTTCCGTGAGGAAGGGAAACTACGCCACGAACCATTTGGTTTGCTTTTTTCGGGTCAACACCCAAACGTACAGCGATGTCAACAGATGCGTCGAATTTTGCCGTATTTACATCTTTCACCAAAACCGAGGCTTCGTCGATCGTATATAATTTTTCTTTATCTACTTTAGCTTGTGCTTCCTTTTGCTTCTTTGTTAATTGAGCCATTTTCTAAACTTTTAAATGTTTTACTCCGGAGCTTGCCCTCCTTTTACGGTTATACCCATAGAACGAGCCGTACCGGCTACCATTTTCATTGCAGACTCTACAGTAAAGCAGTTCATGTCGGTTAATTTGTCTTCTGCGATCGTCCTGATCTGATCCCAGGAAACAGAACCGACTTTTACACGGTTAGGTTCTCCCGAAGCTTTTTTCAGCTTCGCGGCATCCATCAGCTGAATTGCCGCCGGAGGTGTTTTGATGACGAAATCAAAAGATTTGTCCTGATAAACGGTAATTACCACCGGGCAAACCTGGCCTTGCTTTTCCTGCGTACGTCCGTTAAACTGTTTGCAGAACTCCATGATATTGACACCTGCCGCACCCAATGCCGGCCCTACCGGTGGCGATGGGTTTGCCTGGCCTCCTTTTACCTGAAGTTTTACAACTTTCTCAACTTTTTTTGCCATTTTTTGTTTTTAATAATTGAATACTAAATGAATTTGGAAGCATTTATTATTCAGCAAATTAGGTTACTCACAATACCCTATTTTACTTTTAGGACTGCAAAAGTATAAATTTTATTTAATCCTGCAAAAGTAAATTACTGATTTTTAGAATTTTCTTTTGCGGGAAGAAAGGGAATTAGTCAATAGTGATTAGTGAATAGTGATTGGTAATGTTTCTGATATAATATTAGGCTGGCCGACAAAGTCAAACAAATTGAAGAGGAATTTACAAACTTCGATTTTGTCATGATTTTTTGCCGGTTCCCTAAAACAAAAAAGCCATCCTTACGAATGGCTTTTAATTTTATCAGTTCAGAAATTAAATCTTTTCCACCTGCATAAAAGAAAGCTCCAACGGTGTTTTTCTTCCGAAGATCAGAACCATCACTTCCAGCTTGCGTTTATCTTCATTGATTTTTTCAATCGTACCATTAAATCCGTTGAAAGGCCCGTCGATTACTTTTACGGTTTCACCTACTAAGTAAGGTATGTTTACCAGGTTTTCATCGGATTCCGCCAGTTCATCCACTCTTCCGAGCATTCGGTTTACTTCTGCCTGGCGCATGGGAACGGGATCTCCGCCTTTGGTCGCACTCAGGAAGCTGATGACGCCCGGTACATTTTTAATCAGGTGAGGCACTTCTCCCTGAAGCTCGGCTTCGATCATCACATAACCCGGATAATGTACTTTTTCTTTCTGGACTTTTTTTCCGTTTCTTATCTGAATTACTTTTTCCATAGGAACGACAATCTGTCCTACGAAATCCTGTAATTTATGGTACTGAATTTCGTTCTCAATGTAAGTTTTGACCTTCATTTCCTGGCCACTCACGGTTTTCAATACGTACCATTTTCTATTGCTCATAACTTAATTGTCTTATCAGATTACGGAAATTCTTATTTAAGCAATTCAAACAATTGTTTGATCACCACGTTACCAAACAATGAATCGACCGCATACAGGAATATTGCCAGGATGATAGTGGCTATGGCAACAATAATGGTATCCTGCTGCAAGGTTGCCCAGGTAGGCCAGGTCACATGGTCCCGGAATTCGTGATATGATTCTTTTATGTAGTTTATTACCTTCATAATTTTATCTTTCGTATGCACGGGCACAAGGATTCGAACCCTGACCAGCGGTTTTGGAGACCGCGATACTAACCATTATACTATGCCCGTATGTAAATTAAGGTGCTTCCGAATCCGAAAACCGAAAACACCTTTTTTCAAATTAACTTATTTTAATCTAAAGATTAATCAAGGATTTCAGTTACCTGGCCTGCTCCTACTGTTCTACCTCCTTCACGGATAGCGAAACGAAGACCTTCGTTCAATGCAATCGGTTGGATCAGTTCAACAGTGATTGTCAGGTTATCTCCAGGCAATACCATCTCAACTCCGTCAGGCAACTGGATTTCTCCGGTTACGTCAGTTGTACGTACATAGAACTGAGGACGGTATTTGTTATGGAACGGCGTGTGACGGCCACCTTCTTCTTTTGTCAGGATATAGACTTGCGCTTTGAATTTTTTGTGCGGTTTCACAGAACCGGTTTTTGCGATAACCATTCCACGACGGATATCTCCTTTTTCAATACCTCTCAACAACAAACCTACGTTGTCACCAGCTTCACCTCTGTCAAGAATTTTACGGAACATCTCAACCCCTGTAATAGTTGAAGTCAGTTTTTCTTCACCCATACCTACGATATCAACACCGTCACCTGTATTAATTACTCCGGCTTCGATACGGCCTGTTGCTACAGTACCACGACCTGTGATAGAGAATACATCCTCGATCGGCATCAGGAATGGTTTATCCTGATCACGAACCGGTTGTTCAATCCACTCATCAACTGCATTCATCAATTGCATTACGGTTTCCACCCATTTAGCTTCTCCGTTCAACGCTCCCAAAGCAGAACCCTGGATAACCGGACCATTGTCACCATCGTATTCATAGAATGACAATAATTCTCTGATTTCCATTTCTACCAATTCCAATAATTCGGGGTCGTCAACCATGTCAACTTTGTTCATGAAAACAACGATTCTTGGAATACCTACCTGGCGACCCAAAAGAATGTGTTCACGAGTTTGTGGCATTGGCCCGTCAGTCGCTGCAACAACCAGGATAGCTCCGTCCATCTGAGCGGCACCCGTAACCATGTTTTTCACATAGTCGGCGTGGCCCGGACAGTCAACGTGCGCATAGTGGCGATTTGCAGTTTCATATTCAACATGTGAAGTATTAATAGTAATACCTCTTTCTTTTTCTTCAGGCGCATTGTCAATCTGATCAAATGATTTTGCTTCAGACAATCCTGCGTCTGCTAATACTTTGGTAATAGCTGCAGTCAAAGTGGTTTTACCATGGTCAACGTGACCGATAGTTCCGATATTCAAGTGCGGCTTATTACGCTGAAAGGTTTCCTTTGCCATTTTTAATAATAATTTCTATGTTATACTTAATTCAAATTTGTTTCAACACAAAAAGTGGTGAGCTTCCTGCCCAACACCTTCTACCAATACTGCTTCATCTTCTTTCTCCACCAATTTCAGGGTCTTCTGACTACCCTGCTCAGAGCCAATGACGGGATTTGAACCCGTGACCTCGTCCTTACCAAGGAAGCGCTCTACCCCTGAGCTACATCGGCCAAAAGTTGAGCGGGAGACGGGACTCGAACCCGCAACATTCAGCTTGGAAGGCTGAAGCTCTACCAATTGAGCTACTCCCGCTTATACTTGTTTAACCAAATTATTGGCATTGTTCTTTTTTTAATGAAGGCAAATCTGTGGGGAGAGCAGGATTCGAACCTGCGAAGACATAGTCAGCAGATTTACAGTCTGCCCTCGTTGGCCGCTTGAGTATCTCCCCTCATGATCTTCAGAGCCGGCAGAGGGATTCGAACCCACGACCCCGAGATTACAAATCACGTGCTCTGGCCAACTGAGCTATGCCGGCATCAAAATCTTCATTTTTTATGTAAAAGAACAGCCCGTTTTTGTTTAACGGACTGCAAATGTACGAAGTTTTACGAATTCTCCAAATTTTTGGAAAAATATTTTTTATGGTTATCTGTCTGTGATTTTCTCCTTTTTTCTGATGATTAATTTCTTCAATGTATCTACCGATAAGTCAATACATTCTTCAAATGACTGGCCCGATTTTTTCACCATGATGTCGTCTCCTGGTACCTCGAGTTTTATATCTGCAAATTTGTTTTCCTTTCCTGAAATATTTTCAACTTTCAAATAGACCTGCACCGCGATAATCTTATCGTAGTATTGTTCGAGTTTGCTTAATTTTCTTTCAACGTATTCCTCTAATCCGTTTTTTGCGTTGAAATTGACTGTTTGAAGATTAATTGTCATAATTGCTTAGTTTTTGCGCTCTCTTGGATGAGCCTGATTAAACACTTTTTTTAGTTGCCCGATACTCCCGTGCGTATAAACCTGCGTGGCCGACAAACTTGAATGCCCCAAAAGCTCTTTGACCGCATTCAGTTCCGCTCCACGGTTCAGCAAGTGAGTAGCAAAGCTGTGCCTCAAAACATGAGGGCTTTTTTTCTTCTTCGTACTGACCTGACCAAGATAGGAATTTACCAGATTATAAACAAGTTTATCGTAAAAAGGTTTTCCTTTTTTGGTCAAAAATAAATTCGGCGCACTGCCGGGAAATTCGGCCTCCCGTATTTCCATATATTTTCCGATTTGTTCCAGCAGGCTTTCGCTTAAAGGAACAATCCTTTCTTTGTTTCTTTTACCGGTAACTTTCAGTTGTTTTTCATAAAAATCGACATCGCCGGCCTTTAAGTCGATTAATTCACTCCTCCTGATTCCTGTCTGGTAAAACAGTTCCATCATTAACCTGTCTCGGGAACCGATAAATCCGGCCGGGAATAATTCCTCGCCGGCAAACAGTGTTTCTAATTCTTCTTCCGAAAACGGGATTTGCGGCGGGTTATAATGTTTAATCGTTTTAATTCCAGAAGCAGGCGATATTTCAATTTCACCTATTTTCAACAGGTATTTATAGTAACTTTTAAGCGAAGTGATTTTACGGTTGATGCTTCTTTCCGAAAGGGAGGATTGGGACAAATTCATCAGGTAAGAGCGCAGATGGATTTTTTGCGCATCTGAAATTTCTTCCTCCGCGGTTTCCGAAAAATAGAATTCCCGGAATTCTTCCAGGTCGGAACGATAGCTTTCAATCGTATTGAAAGAATAGTTTTTCTCGTATTGCAGGTATTGTAAAAACTTGGGTACGGACATAAAAAAACCTGTTCACCAAAGTTATGAAAAACTTTGATGAACAGGCCTATATTATAGAAGTTAAATCCTAAGCTTCTTCTTTACTTTGCATTTGCTGTTTGTAAGCAGCCCTGAGACGTTGCTGTCTTTGGGTTACAGAAGGTTTTGTAAACTGCTGGCGGCTTCTCAATGCGCGAACCACACCGGTTCTGTCAAATTTACGTTTGTATTTTTTCAACGCTTTGTCGATTGATTCTCCGTCCTTTACTGGTATAATTAACATATTGATGCTTATTTTTTGAGGTGGCAAAGATACAAAAGTTTATAATTCCTACAAACTTTTTATTAATCCTTTAAAATATTTCTTCCGATTACTAATTTCTGGATTTCAGTTGTTCCTTCCCCAATCGTACAAAGTTTGGAATCACGGTAGAATTTCTCTGCCGGAAAATCTTTTGTATAACCGTATCCGCCAAAGATCTGAACGGCGTCATTTGAAATTTTAACGCAGGCCTCCGAGGCATAATATTTTGCCATCGCACCTTCGGTTGTCATCGGTTTGTGGTTGTTTTTCAGGTAAGCTGCTTTTTGAATCAGCAGTTCCGAAGCAGCAATTTCAGTTGCCATTTCTGCCAGTTTAAAATTGATTGCCTGAAAATCCGCAATTCTTTGCCCGAACTGATGGCGTTCCATCGCGTATTTTTTGGCAGCTTTGTAAGCTCCTTTTGCAATTCCCAGGCTCAGCGCAGCAATGGAAATCCTTCCGCCATCCAGAATTTTCAACGCTTGTTTAAATCCGTCACCGACTTCTCCCAAACGGTTTGCATCAGGAATCCGGCAATTGTCAAAAATCAGTTCGGCTGTTTCCGAAGCACGCATCCCCAATTTATTTTCCTTTTTTCCCGATGAAAATCCCGGCGTGCCTTTTTCAACCACAAAAGCGGTGGCGTTATTTTTTGTGCCTTTTTCACCGGTACGGGTCATTACCACGGCAACATCTCCGCTGATGGCATGCGTGATGAAATTTTTCGCTCCGTTGATGATCCAGTGATCGCCGTCCTTTTTGGCAGTCGTACTCATTCCGCCGGCATCAGAACCAGTATTGTGTTCGGTCAATCCCCAAGCACCGATCCATTCGCCCGTCGCCAGTTTTGGGATCCATTTTTTCTTTTGTTCATCATTTCCGAATGTCAGTATATGATTGGTACAAAGAGAATTATGCGCCGCAACAGACAATCCGATTGACGGGTCTATCTGAGAAATTTCGTCTATAATCGAAACATATTCGTCATAAGAAAGTCCACTTCCGCCCAGTTCTTCGGGAACCAGAATCCCCATAAAACCCATTTCGCCCGCTTTTTTAAATATTTCTACGGGAAAGGTCTGGGCCTCATCCCATTCCATCATATAGGGAGCGATGTATTGTTTGGCAAATTCACGTGCCGAATCGGCTATAATCTGTTGATTTTCTGTGATATCGTAATTCATAAAAATGATTTAATCCGTTGTATGAGCGCCCAAAATTAATAATTTTTTGACTAATTCATATCAAAATCAAGATATGGCGCAATTTCCGAAAACTTTTCCGGGCTGATAGAATAGCACTTCCTGAGCGTTTCTGCGTCTTTAAATTTTCCGTCCAAAGAACGTTTGTAGTTAAAAATTGTATTGACCTGTTTTTCTGTAAAACCCAAATCCATCCATTGTTCGCGTGTCAGTTGATTGGGATTGAATTTTTTTATTTCCCCGGGTATCGGCTGTTCGATGACGGATATTTTTCCTTCCTTTCTGTTTCCATTTTCAACCTCCAGAACCATAAACGGTTTCATTTCATTGAACTTTCCTTCCGAAATTACATAACATTTTTTGATTTCTTCCAGCGAACGGAATTTTCCGCCGAGGCTTTTCTTGTACTTTAAAATCGTAACGGCTTGTTTTTCAGAAAAACCGATTTTTTCCCAATCCTTTTGCGCATAATCATTCGGACTGAATTTTTGATAATGAATTTCAGGGCTCAAAACAGCTTTTGTTTTTACCTGATTCCCTGCCGAAGATTCCGGCAATAAAATATAAGGTTCCAGCTGTGCAAATTTTTCTTCGCTGATGACAAAACAGTTTTTGATTTCCCGCTTGGAAGTAAATTTTCCACCCAATGATTTTTTGTATTTGAAAATAGTGGCGGTTTGCCGGGCTGAAAATCCCAAATCCATCCACTCATTTTCCGATAAATCATTCGGGTCGAATTCCTTTAAATCTTTTGGTGCGGGTTGAGAATATTTTCCGGAAACAGATGAGGTCTGTGCTTCCATCTGTTTTTGTATGGCGATAATTTCTTCCGGAACTTCAACAAATTCCTGTGGCGATTCTCCGCGATCGGCCAGCCAAAGAAACAATTCCGACAGCACCAAAAGCAAAACCATAATGGTGATGCCGGTTCGTTGTGATTTTGTGTATCGAATCTGAAAGTTGGTTAGTATTTTCATTCGATTATATTATTAAGCTAAAGATCAAACACCGATTTTCTTCTCACAATAAACCCGTCCTTTACCCAAAGGAAAAAAGCCACCACGAGATAAAAAGCAAATGTAACGCCCAGCGTGACAAACGAAAGGTAAATATAAAGCAAACGCAGTTTGGAAGCGCGCACACCAAAGCGGTCGGCAATCCTGGAAATCACATTGAACCCGTTGAATTCTAAAAAATTACGCAGCTTATCGAACATTTTTGAGTATTTGTAAACCGATGGTGCAATTTAAGCAATTTTTCTCATCGCAATAATGTTTTTTGAGTTCCAGGTAAGCCTGCGACTCAAAAGCGTTCCGGGCTTTCAGCCCGCGTTTGGCAAATCTGGCAATAATGGTATTCTTTTCCGGCGGAAGCGAAACCAGCAGATCGATCAGTTCTTCATTGATGTCTTTTCCGAGCGATCTGGCATAAGCAAATTTCACCGGGACAATGACGTTAATGATGATTCGCTGGATGAATTCACCAGTGATTTTTTTAGGTGAATTTTTCGGGCTTTCTTTTTCCAGCGTATAATGGTTTTGCCAAAAGCCGGATAATTCCAAGTCGGCAAAAACCGGATATATCTTACCGGCAGACCGGCTTCCGGTTAAAAACGCAAACAAGCTCGGGTACTGGCTGTAAACCGCGGCCAGCTGCGCCAGCCGGACGGTCGGGAAACCCGGTGGCCGCAACCTGAAAAATTTAAAAACAGCAGGATTCACCGGCTGTAATTTGTATTTGTTTCGCAGGAACTGATATTCCTTTTGCAGTGACTTTACATATTCGTTTTCCGGTTCGGCTTCCAGAAATCCCGCCTGTCCCAAGAACAGGGCTTCAACCGATTCCGGGCGATGCTGGATTTTGCCGATAATCTTAAAATCAAATGAATTCGCCCAATGTAAAAAAGCTTCCGCATTGATCTTCAATCCGAATGTATAAGCCAGTTTTTTAAACAGCAACTGCTCCCAGTTTTTCCCGTTTCGCGCAAATTCTGTTTCCGTTTCGCTCACCTTCCGTTCCAGCCTTTGAACAAAAACTCTTTCCAGCCAAAACCGGACGGTTTCACCCGAAATCAGGTTCAGGCTTTCTTCACAAGGAATAAATTTTCGCTGTGAATCAATCAGTTGCCTGTAATTAAAAATTGTTTCTTTCGGAATATAATTTTGCAGTTCCAGCGTGGGAATGTTTCTTTCCTTCAGGAACTGAATTTCCTTATCATGCTCAAAAACCACATGAAGAATAACGTTGGAATAGGCTTCGTCCTGTGAATGTTTGTGCAAATCCCAGTCGGAAGATTTTGTATGAATTTCCACATTTCCAATCCAAAATGTATCGCCAATCTGAATCCGGGCATCAAAAAAATCCGGCCCGGAATCGCGGTCATTCCATTGGCCTTTTTTTACAATATAAATATCAGAGCCTGTGGTGGTTTTAAGATTCCGGGTTTGAAACAGCTGAAAATTCCATACGAAATGTAAAAATTTTTCTTTCACGGTTTAAATGGTTTAATGCGTGAAAGTTACAATTTATTTGGAAAAATAAAAAAGATTATTATTGCAAATTAATTAAACGTTTGTTTAATTTTGCAGGCATTTTTTAAAATCCGGAATGGAATTCAATACAAAGCAAATCGAGATTTTAGACATTGTCGAACAGCTGATTTCCGAAAAGGGAATCAACGCCACCAGCGTGCGTGAAATAGCCAGGCAGGCGGGCATCAACATCGCGATGGTCAGCTATTATTTCGGTTCCAAAGACAAGCTGATCGAATCACTTTTCCTGTACAAAATCGGGAAAATGCACCAGTACCTTTCCAAACTGAAAGACGATGAAAAGATCAAGACCCGCGAGAGGCTGAGCGCTTTTTTAAGAGTTTACCTGGAAACTATCCTGAACAACAATACTTTTTACCGAATCATGATGCGGGAATTTTCACTCAAAACCGTTTCTGATCCTATCTACCGGAAAATATCGGAGCTGAAAATGCAAACGCTCAATATGGTAGATTTGATCCTGGAAGACGGGTTTGAAAAAAAAGAGTTTTCCAATAAAGTTCCCGGCGAATTCATCATGGCCATGGTCATTGGAAGTTCTTCGTATTTTATCATGAACCAGCATTTATATATGGAACACTGGAAATGCAAAAATCAAAAGGAATACATCAATATTATCCTTCAACAGCACCTGCCCAACGTGATCCGTTCCATTGACTCAATTTTACATTTTAACGATGAAAAATAAATACAAAATACTGTTCCTGGCTTTCTTCGGTTCCATCCTGTCATTTGCCCAGGAAACCAAAATCCTAAGCCTGAAAGACGCCGTCACACTCGGAATTGAAAACAACAAAATGCTCAAAGCAGCCGAATCGCAGGTGAAAGTTTCAGAAAAAAAATTAAAATCGACCAAAATCCTTCAATACCCCGACCTGAATATTTCTTCCCAGTATTTACATCTTTTCGATACGACCGATGTTGATCTGAAAATCGGCGGCCAGAATGGAGATACAGAGGACGGAGGAGAAAATGCTGCTGCGGGAAACGCACCGAAACCTTCCTACATGCTGTTGGGTATGGCCAGCGTTTCCATGCCGGTTTTCAACGGATTCAAACTGAAAAATTCCATCAGGCAAAGTGAATATGCCGTCAACCTTTCCAAAATTGAATCCGAAGCGCAAAAAGAAGATGTGGTTTATCAGGTTTTGCAGCTTTATTTTTCTCTTTATAAAACCAAAAAATCACTGGAGGTTTTGAATGAAAACAAAAAAAGAGCGGAAAAACGGGTAGTTGATTTTAAAAATTTCATGGACAACGGGCTGCTGGCGCGGAATGATTATTTGCGTTCCACACTCCAGGTTTCGAACATCAAACTGGCCATAGAAGAAGCCAACACAACTTATGAGAATATCAATTATCAGTTCAATGTGTTGATCGGGCTGCCCGAAACCACAAAAATAGAAGTCGAAAACACCGGGGGACTTACGGTGCTTCCCTCGGAAGAAACAGATCTTTCACAACGGAAGGACATCCGCTCACAGGAAGAAAAAACCAAAATTGCCGAAGCACAAATCAAAATCGAGAGAGCCGGTTATTATCCCTCACTTTCCATAAGCGGCGGTTACGCAGCGCTGGAGCTTGACGATATTGCCACCGTCACAAACGCCACGAATATCGGTATCGGGTTGTCTTACAACCTGTCTTCCATTTTCAAAAATAAATCGAAAGTAGAAGAAGCCAAAGCGGCTAAATCGGCACAGGAAGCTCTTCTGGAAGCGGAAAAAGACCGTGCAAAAATAGAAATCAGGAAGGCTTACAACGATTATAACCTGGCGGTTAAAAAAGAAGAAGTTTTTGAAGAAGCGCTGGAACAAGCCAATGAAAATTACAGGATCGTCAAAGACAAATATGACAACGGCCTGGCAGATACGGACCAGCTGCTCGAAGCCGACATTGAAGAACTCCAGGCGCAAATCAACCAAACCATCGGGGAAGCGGACATACAGCTTGCCCGCTATAAATACGTTTACACACAAGGAAAATTAACCGAAGTTTTACAATTACAATAATCCGGATATGTCATCAAAAAAGAAATCCACTAACAAGATCAATAAGAAATTTATTATTATTTTAATCGCGGTCATCGTATTGGGTGGCGGATTTGCCCTGTACAAATATTTCCGTTCGTTGGCGCATGAAGTCACGGATGATGCGCAGATCGCATCCAACATAAGCCCGGTAATCCCGAAAGTTTCGGGTTACATCAAAAAGATTTATGTGCAGGACAACCAGGAAGTCCGGAAAGGTGATACGCTGCTGGTTATTGATGATGTCGATTATAAAATCCGTGTGGAACAGGCCGAAGCCGCATTACTGGCCGCGAAAGCCCAGCTGAAAGTCGCGGATGCGGGTGTACTGACAAGCAATACCAACATCATCACCAGCCAAGCCGGGGCCAATGCTGCGCTTGCCGGCGTTTCAACCGCCGAAGCCAATATCGAGGCCGCCAAAGTCCAGGTTTGGAGAACCCAAAATGATTTCGAACGCTATGCCGTGCTTTATGAGAATCAATCCATCACCAAACAACAATATGAACAGGCATTGGCGGCAAAAGAATCCGCCGAAAAACAGCTGAGAATCCTGGAGGAGCAGAAAAAAGTAGCGGAAAAACAAGCTGCCCAAGTTGCAGAACAGGTGAATTCATCCCGTTCGCAAACCAAGATCTCGGAATCACAAACGGATGTAGCACAAGCCAACATCAAAAAAGCGGAAGCCGAACTGGAAAATGCTCGACTGAACCTGTCCTATACGGTGATTACCGCCGCTGAAAACGGCAAGGTTTCAAAAATAGATTTACAAAACGGGCAGCTTGTACAGGCCGGGCAGGCATTGTTCAGTTTGATACCAACCCAAAACACATGGGTGATCGCCAATTTCAAAGAAACCCAGATGGAATACATACGCGCCGGGCAAAACGTGGAAATCAATGCTGATGCTTTTCCGGGGCATGAATTCAAAGGAATTGTGAATTCCATTTCTCCCGCTACGGGAGCCACTTTCGCTTTACTCCCACCCGACAATGCCTCCGGGAATTTCGTGAAAACCGTCCAAAGAGTTCCGGTCAAAATCACTTTTTCCGAAAAGGACGATGAATTACTGCCATTACTCCGGCCGGGAATGAATGTAGTGGTAGATGTGAACATCAAAGATGAAACCCGTAAAAACTAAACCGGGCTGGTCTGTGAATCCTAATTTCGAAAAATGCAACAGGAAAGCTTAGTAGAATACGGTTCCCGAAGGGCAATCATTACTGTCACTGCCATTTTATGCGCTTTGCTGGAAATCGTCGATACCACCATTGTGAATGTGGCGATGAACGACATGAAAGGCAGCATGGGTGTTTCCCTGACCGAAATCGCCTGGGTGGTAACCGCTTATGCTATTGCCAATGTCATCATTGTACCCATGACCGGCTGGCTTTCGCAGCAATTCGGGAGAAGGAATTACTTCGCGGTGTCCATCATTATTTTTACGGCTGCTTCTTTTCTTTGCGGAAACGCGACTTCCATGTGGGAGCTAATCCTGTTCCGATTCATTCAGGGAATGGGCGGCGGCGCGCTGCTGGTAACTTCCCAGACCATCATTACGGAAAGTTATCCGCCTGAAAAACGGGGAATGGCACAGGCCATTTACGGAATGGGCGTCATCGTCGGACCGACTTTGGGGCCACCGCTCGGAGGTTATATCGTCGATCATTTTTCCTGGCCTTATATTTTTTACATCAACATCCCGATCGGGATCATCGCCACCCTGCTTACGCTGAGCTTTGTAAGAAGCCCGAAATATTCGGAAAAGCAAAGAGCAAAGGAAATCGATTTCATGGGAATTGCTTTACTGGCTGTCGCGGTAGGTTCCCTCCAGTTTGTGCTGGAACACGGACAACAGGATGACTGGTTCGAAAATAACCTGATCTTAACCCTGACCATTGTTGCAGGATTCGGATTCTTCTTTTTTATCTGGAGAGAGCTTGTTGCAAAAAAACCGATCGTGAACCTAAGGGTTCTGAAGAATTCAAATCTCGCCGTAGGGACGGTTTTATCATTCATAATGGGATTCGGTTTATACGGTTCCACTTTTATCATCCCGATCTATACCCAGTCAATTTTGGGATGGACCGCTACCGATGCGGGCTTGCTGCTCATTCCGAGCTCTCTTATGACCGCCTTTATGATGCCCATCATCGGGAAATTATTACAAAAAGGATTTGAACCGAAATACCTGGTCGGCTGTGGGTTTTTGTTATTTTTCGCTTACAGCCTGTGGGCGCACAATGTTCTCACGCCCGATACCGGTTCCGAAGCGTTTTTCTGGCCGCTGGTCGTACGGGGAATGGGGTTAGGATTGTTGTTTGTTCCGGTAACGACACTCTCGCTTTCAACTTTGCACGGAAAAGAGATCGGGGAAGGAGCGGCTTTTACAGGCATGATGCGCCAGCTGGGCGGATCATTCGGGATAGCCATTATTACCACCATGATTTCGAGATGGGGTGCTTACCACAGGTCGGATTTAATCAGCCATTTAGACAGGTTCTCACCTGAAATTCAGAACAAAGTGCTGATGTACCAGCAGAATTTCATCCAAAAAGGATTCGTATCGAACGAAGCGTTGGAAAAAGCTTATGCCATTCTGGATTTGTCAGTTACGAAACAGGCAGCCGTGCTGACCTACATGGATGCCTTTTTATATTTAGGAGTTTTGTTCCTGGTTTGCATTCCGTTTATCCTGATCATTATTAAGAAAGGCGCTGGAAAAGTAATTGCGGCGGGACATTAAATTTCTTCCGAACCTTTCAGTTTCTCGGCATTTTCAGCCAGTTTAAGCGCATCGATCATTTCCTGGATATCACCGTTCATAAAATTGTCCATATTATAAATGGATTTATTGATCCTGTGGTCGGTAACGCGGCCTTGCGGATAATTGTATGTCCTGATTTTAGCCGAACGGTCACCGGTCGAAACCAGTGATTTGCGCTGCGCCGAACGTTCCGCGTGTTTTTTCTCGTATTCGATTTCATATAATTTCGTACGGAGCAGCTGCAAAGCCTTTTCACGGTTGGCATGCTGGGAACGCGCTTCCTGGCAAACGATGACGATGCCCGAAGGTTTGTGCGTCAGCTGTACCTTCGTTTCTACTTTGTTGACATTCTGCCCACCGGCACCGCTTGAGCGTGCGGTCTGGTATTCTAGGTCGGCGGGATTGATTTCCACATCCACCTCTTCGGCTTCCGGCAGGACTGCAACCGTAATAGCGGAAGTATGGACGCGTCCCTGGGATTCGGTTTCGGGAACACGCTGTACGCGGTGAACGCCACTTTCGTATTTCATGGTTCCGAATACCGCATTTCCCTGAACTTCCATGATCAGCTCTTTGTAGCCTTTGACAGCGCCCTCGCTTGTGTTGAGGATTTCAAATTTCCAGCCCTTGTTTTTAAAATACATGGAATACATACGGAAAATATCTTCGACGAAAATGGCGGCTTCGTCCCCGCCGGTTCCGGCTCGCAATTCCACAATCACATTTTTTTCGTCTTCCGGGTCTTTGGGGATCAGCATAAATTTGATTTCTTCTTCTAACACGGGAACCTTATGGACGGCTTCGTCTTTTTCGAGTTTGGCCAGTTCTACCATTTCGGCATCGGAACCGTCGGCTATAATCTGGTCTGCTTCGCTGATGATATTCAGCACGGATTCATATTCCTGCTGTTTGGCCACGATGTCTTTCAGGTCGGAATATTCTTTGTTTAACCTGGCATAACGGTTCTGGTCGGAAATCACATCAGGCTGAATGATTAAATCCGAAACTTCATCAAACCTTTGCCTGATGGCTCTCAATTTTTCCAGTAAACCGCTGTCCGCCATTTTTATTTTTTTGGACTGCAAAGATAAAAGTTAGAAATTAGAAATCGGAAGTTAGAAGCTATAAAATAAATCCTGCCTAATGGAAATAAAAAATCCCGCAGTTGTCAAGAACTGCGGGATCAATTTTAAACTTATTATTTCAATTATTTTTTAACGATTTTTTTCGTTTCGGTGTTTTTACCATCAGTAATTTTTACTACGTAAACGCCTTTTGGTAATTCTGAAATATTGTAAGAACCAGCCGCTCCGAAAGTTTTTACGGTTTTACCTGCCATATCGGTTACGGTTACGGTAACATTTCCTGCATTGAATTTAGAAGACAGATTTACGTTGAAGGTATCAACAACCGGGTTTGGATAAACGGATGAAACATTTTTATCCAAATCAGAAACCGCCATAACTTCGTCTGCAGTTACTGTAAAATCATCTATCATTAACAATAATCCGTCATCTGTTATACAATGAATCGCAATATAAACATCCTGACCATCATAATCTGATAAATCCAGTTCAAATAATTCATACTCTGTACCCGGAATTACCATTGAAGAAACAATTTCAAAATCTGCTATATCTGATCCAGTAGTTGAAACTCCTATTTCAAACATATCAGGCCCGTAAATATCTGTCAAGGCCTTTGTGTAAAAAGTAAGTTGGGATCCCATAGCTCCTGCAAGTGATATCTGAGGACTGATTGTCCAATCATCATTTGGAAAAGTTGTTCCATTTGCTCCACTGGCAAAAAAGTATAATCCTTTGTCACCTGTATAGGCATCATATTGAGAACCATCAAAAGTAGGATCAAGCGCAACAGCATTAAAAATAATGCCCGCTCCTATATAATTTACATTAGGGAAATCACCTAATTCTGTTACTCCCCAAGTTTCCCCACCGTCAATGTCAACTTGTTGCCAATCTCCAAAATTATCAATTGTGAAGTCTTCATAATCTTCAAAACTGTCTTCAAAAATTGTAACCTGTGCATTAGTTACTGAAAATCCGGCTACCAAAGCCAAAGAAAATAGAATTTTTTTCATTTTTAATTTTTTTATTTAGGCTTCAAAAATACGCTACTAAATGCATTTAAAAAATTAAATCGCTCTATTTAACAAAAAAGCGGCTCAAACCGGCCGCCTTTATTACATTATTTTTATTTTGTAAATAACAATTCCCGGTACTTTGTGAGTGGCCAGATTTCATCGTCCACCATCATTTCCAAATCGTCCACATCCTGCCGGATTATATCAAAAATCGGTTTGACCTCATGGGCAAAAGCTTCCGCTTTTTTATGCGAATCCTCAATTTTATGCGATCTTTCCATTTCCTGCAATAATTTGTCCACCGAAATCTTGATATCCGCAATGCTTTCCGAAATCGTTTTGATCAAATCAATCTGCTCTTTGGCCAATGTTTTGAATTCCCCGCCTGAAAAAATTTCCTTCAGCCCCTGTACATTCTCTATTAATTTATTCTGGTACCTGATGGAAGTCGGGATAATATGGTTCCTCGCCAGGTCGGCCAGCACCTGGGCTTCAATGTCTATCAGCGTCGAATACTTTTCCAGCTTGATTTCATTCCTGGCTTCGATCTCCACTTTGCTCAAAACACCGTTATTGACAAACAAATCCATGAATTTCGGTTCCAGCTCTATTTTCAGCGCTTCCGGAGTGGTTTTCAGGTTGCTTAATTTTCTTTTAGCGGCTTCCTTTTCCCAGTCTTTGCTGTATCCGTCACCTTCAAAAAGTATATTTTTGGACGTCTTGATGTAATCCCTCAATACATTGAAAATCGCCTCGTCCTTTTTCAGCCCTTTTTCGATTAATTTATCAACTTCGGTTTTGAATAATTTCAGCTGGTGCGCCACAATCGTATTGATGACCATCATCGCTTCCGCACAGTTAGCCGACGAACCTACAGCGCGAAACTCAAATTTATTGCCGGTAAAGGCAAAAGGCGAAGTCCGGTTACGGTCGGTATTGTCCAGCAAAATCTCCGGAATTTTTCCTATGATGTTGAGCTTCAGTTCGGTTTTTTCGTCGGGTGATAATTTTCCTTTTTTCACTTTTTCCAGTTCGTCCAAAACAGCCGAAAGCTGTGAACCGATAAAAACCGAAATGATGGCCGGAGGCGCTTCGTTGGCACCCAAACGATGATCATTGCCCGCCGACGCGATCGTGCTCCTGAGGATATCACCATAATCATTTACAGCTTTAATAGTATTGATAAAGAAAGTAAGGAACTGCAGGTTCTTCTTCGGATTTCTGCCGGGGCTTAATAAATTCTCACCGGTGTCGGTACTCAGCGACCAGTTATTGTGTTTCCCCGAACCGTTCACACCCTGAAAAGGTTTTTCGTGTAACAAAACCCTGAAGTTATGTTTTTGCGCCACACGGTTCATCAGATCCATCAAAAGTGAATTGTGGTCCACCGCCTGGTTGGCTTCTTCAAAAATTGGCGCGCACTCGAACTGGTTGGGTGCAACCTCATTATGGCGTGTTTTAATCGGAATTCCCAGCTTCATACATTCCACTTCCAGTTCCTGCATAAAACGAATGATCCGCAAAGGAATCGATCCGAAATAATGGTCTTCCAACTGCTGGCCTTTAGCGGGCGAATGCCCCAATAAGGTTCTTCCGGTCAGCTGTAAATCGGGGCGGGTATTGAACAATGCCAGGTCAACAAGGAAATATTCCTGTTCCCAACCCAGCGTGGAGTGTACTTTGTTGACGTTCCGGTCGAAATAACGCGCCACTTCGGTCGCTGCTTCATCGACCGTCTGCAATGCACGCAACAAAGGTGTTTTATAATCCAGCGTATCGCCTGTGTAAGAAATAAAAACGGAAGGAATACATAAAGTGGTATCTATGACAAATGCTGCCGAGGTCGGATCCCAGGCCGTATATCCGCGCGCTTCAAATGTATTGCGGATGCCGCCGTTGGGGAAACTCGAAGCATCGGGTTCCTGTTGTACCAGCATGGAGCCGTTGAACTGTTCAATGGCCAGACCGCCCTCAACCGTGCTGAAAAAAGCATCGTGCTTTTCGGCAGTGGAACCGGTCAATGGCTGGAACCAGTGCGTATAATGGGTTGCACCTTTGGATATGGCCCATTCTTTCATCGCGGAAGCCACCTGGTCTGCAATTTCCCTGGGAATCTTTTCCCCTTTTTCCTTGGCAGCTACAATATACTGATAAGCGCTTTTGGTAAGGTATTCTTTCATGGTTTCATCAGAAAAAACATTCTGGTTGTACAATCTTGATAAACGTTCCGGGATTTTGACCTCCACCGGCTCTCTTCTGAAAACTTCTTTGAGCGCATTAAATCTTAATTTTGACATATATACCTGTTATTTTTAAAGTTTAAGCTGCAAAAATATATAATTTTTCAAATCAACCCTATATTTTTTAGGGGTATATTTGAATTTTTATGAAAAATAATTTATCCTAAAAATTAAGTTGAATAAAAAAGCAGCCCGTCGGGGCTGCTTCGCGCTCATATAAAAAGTTGTTAAGCTTACCTGAACCTGTCCACCGATTTTACGAGCTTTTCGTCCTTTTTTATAAACCGATTTGCCACAACGAGCAATACAATCGATATAAAAGGAACCAAAAGCCCAATACCCTTCTCTGAGCCCTGAAGCCCTCCGGGTAATTTTGATAAACTGTAAGCCAGGTAACCAATTAACAAAATGTTCAATATTATGTTGACGGTATTTAACCGCATCTGCAATTTCCGGTTTTTAAAAAGGAAAATCGTTGCAGCAGATATAAATGCCGACAATAAAAAGAAAGCGAGCGTGGCAAGGTTATCTTCTGCCTGTACCCATTGCGCGGCCGCTTTCCATAAATCCGCCACCCAGGCTGAGATAACGGAAACCAATCCGGCTAAAAATAAAAGAATACTTTGCTTTCTCTGAATCATCTGCTGTAATTCTGCCACAAAATTAAAAATAATTTTTTTCCTTCGTTTTAAAATTTATTCGTAACATTGCAGAGGTATTTCTAACACCAAATACTTCACAACACTTTTATTTATTAGCTCTATTCATGACTTACAGTTAGGAATAACCTCATTTTTAACCATTTATTCTTTATTTAGACAAAAAACAATCACACCGTATGTTTGATATTAATGAACTGAAAAGCAAAAAATTAGATGAATTGCAGGAAATTGCTGCGGGCTTAAAATTAAAAAAAGCCAAACAGCAAAAGAAAATGGACTTGATTTATAGCATCCTGGATCATCAGGCAGATCATTCTGCACAAAAGAAAAAAGAAAATACACCGGAAAAGGAGTCCCGCCCCGAAAATAAACACCGAAAAAGGATCCATGCTTCCGGCGAAAAAGAACCCATAGCCGAAAAGCCGGGAACAGTAACAAAAGAAGCAACCGAACCAACTGCAGAAAACACTCCCCAGAACCGCCCTCAGAACCAAAACAACAATCAAAACAACAACCAACGCTCCGGTAACAATCATAACCACAAAAAAAATCCAAGCGGGAATTTCCAGCAAAAACAAAATAACCATCACCAACAGGCGCAAAACGGTAATCAGCAAACTGAAAATACCGAAAAGAACAAATACCGTGCGGCCAATTATGAATTTGAAGGCATCATAGATACCGAAGGTGTCCTGGAAATCATGCCGGATAATTACGGATTCCTACGGTCTTCCGATTTCAATTATCTTTCGTCACCTGATGATGTATATGTTTCGCAATCGCAAATCCGCTTGTTCGGGTTGAAAACCGGCGATACCATTACCGGTGAGGTACGTCCGCCAAAAGAAGGCGAAAAATATTTCCCGCTGATCAAAATAAAAGAAATCAACGGAAGGACACCAGATTTCGTCCGTGACCGTGTCGCATTTGAACATTTAACGCCTTTGTTCCCGGATGAAAAATTTAAGTTAGCCGAAAACAATTCTACACTTTCAACAAGGGTCCTGGATTTATTTGCACCCATCGGGAAAGGCCAGCGCGGGATGATCGTCGCGCAGCCCAAAACGGGGAAAACCGTCCTGATGAAGGAAATCGCCAATGCAATCGCTGCCAACCATCCGGAAGTTTACCTGATTGTTTTACTGATAGATGAACGCCCCGAAGAGGTGACCGATATGAAAAGAAGCGTCAACGGTGAAGTCGTGGCTTCCACTTTTGACAAAGAAGCTTCAGAACACGTGAAAGTCGCCAACCTGGTGCTTTCAAAAGCTAAAAGAATGGTGGAATGCGGACATGACGTTGTCATACTTCTCGACTCCATCACCCGTCTGGCGCGGGCTTACAATACCGTTGCCCCGGCTTCCGGAAAAGTGCTTTCGGGTGGTGTGGATGCCAATGCGCTCCACAAGCCCAAACGGTTTTTCGGCGCAGCGAGGAACATCGAAAAAGGCGGTTCGCTCACCATCATCGCCACAGCTTTGATTGATACCGGTTCCAAAATGGATGAAGTGATCTTTGAGGAATTCAAAGGTACCGGTAACATGGAATTACAATTAGACAGGAAAATCGCCAACAAACGTATCTTCCCGGCTATCGACCTGGTTTCTTCCAGCACACGCCGTGACGATTTATTGTTAGATGAACCGACCATGCAGCGCATGTGGATTATGCGGAACCATCTGGCCGATATGAACCCGCTGGAAGCGATGGAATTCCTGCGCAGCAGAATCAAAGACACCCGTTCCAACGAGGAATTTTTGATCTCGATGAATAAGTAAAATCATTCACCTTCATAAAAACAAAAGCCGCTTCAAAAATGAAGCGGCTTTTTTATTCTTTATGATTCAAACAGGAATTAATTTCCCTGTTGCTGTCTTTGCATTTGTTCCTGGATTTGTTGGATTTGTTCAGGCGTCAGCTGTTGTTGCTGAGGTTGAGCCGGAGCTTCTTCCACACTTACCAGTTCAACTTCAAATACCAGTGTTTCATTCGGCCCGATTTTTCCGTCATGGCTGCCTTGTTCGCCGTAAGCTAAATCTCCGGGAATGTAGAACTTATATTTTGAACCTACTTTCATCAGCTGCAAACCTTCCTGCCAGCCTGCGATTACATTTTTCAAAGGGAATTTCGCAGGTTCTCCTTTTTCGGAAGAATCAAATTCTTTTCCGTCAGAAGTTTTACCGATGTAATTTACTTCTACAATGCTGTTTTCGTTAGGCGTTTCACCGGTTCCTTCTTTGATGACTTCATACAGCAATCCGCTTTCGGTAGCTTTCACTTTGCTGTCCTTTTTCATTTTTTCGATGAATGCTTTTCCTTTTTCCGCGTTTTCAGTTTTGATACGTTCGAAATTGTTTTTTGCATAATCATTCAAAAAGTTCCTTATGGAATCTTTATTGAAAAGAAGCGAATCCTTTTTCACATAATTCATCAATCCCTGTAAAATGACCTGGTTGTCTAACTTTCCTTCCAGTTTCTGGTTTTTGACCACATTGGCGATCTGCATTCCAAGCTGTTGTCCGTAAGCATACGAATTTTTTTCACCCGATTTATTGATGTAATCCAAAAGCCCTTTTTTCACTTCGTCATAATTCAGGCTGTCGGCACCCTGGCTTTTTGAATACATTTCGGCTTGTTGCCCCATCATAATCCCGAAAGCATACGCCGCTTTCTGGTCGTCGTTTTCCAGTTTATCTGTCACGTGAGCATTCCCTCCGAATTTGTTACAGGAAAGGACAACCGCTCCTAAAATTACAGTCGTAATTATTTTTTTCATTTCTAATTAAATTTTCGGCAAGTTTACGAAATAAATCGATTCCTATTCATTCGAATTAAAATCTAATCCCATTTCGTCTTTCATTTTAAGTAAAATTGGGTTTTTCTTAACCATTTCGTTAAAAATATCGGCCTTGGTTTTAACAAAATTTTCGGATGATTTGTGGTTGATGTTGGTTTCAAATTCAATGAAATGGTTGTTCAGCTTTTCACGCATCAGCCGCATCAGGTTATCCTTTTCCAGGTCGAATTCATTGACAAGCGAAGCGGAATTGAATTCGAATAAAATCCTAAAACCTTCACCCAATTTAACTTTCCCGGTATGAAGCGCGTTGTAAGCCGGGATTTTGTGCTGTGACTGTAACCGGTATAAAAACTCATTCCAGCAACGCAGCATTTCCTGTTCCGTGAAATTTTGTTTGGGCAGGTCGCTCGTTTTTTCTATCACCGGCCTTTCCTCCTCTACTTTGTCGAAAATGGTTTTGAGGTTGAAAGATGTTTTCCTTTCAGGTGAATTCTGCAAGGGCTTTTCGGTGCGTTTTGTCGCCGGCTCAGTTTCAACAGAAGGATTCTCTGTTTTTATTTCATCCTGAATTTGATTTTGGGGAATTTCGGTTTTGGGTTTTTCCGGAAAATGATTCCCGGCAACCGGCGGGACTATCCTAAACTTTTTTTTTTATCGGATAAATCCTCAGCAGTCAGCGAACCAATCTGCATCAGCGCGATCTCAACGGTGAGCCGTGCATTTTTGCTTGATTTGTAATTGATGTCTGCCGTGTTGCAGATTTCGATGGCTTCCGTCAGGAATTTCACATCGCAATGCTGCGCCTGTTCCAGGTATTTTATTTTGGTTTTCTCACCCACTTCCAGCAGATCAACCGTTTGCGGGATTTTGGCCACGAGCAGGTCCCTGAAATGGCTTCCCAGCCCGTTGATGAAAATATGCGCGTCAAATCCTTTGTTCAGGATTTCGTTGAATTGGATCAATAATTCAGGGATTTGGTTTTTAAGCGCCGCGTCTGTGATTTTGAAATAGTATTCATAATCCAGCACATTCAGGTTTTCCGCCACTTTTTCCAAAGTGAGCTTTCCCGAGGTAAACGTAACCATGCGGTCAAAAACGGAAAGCGCATCGCGCAGCGCGCCGTCGGCTTTTTGCGCGATCAAATGCAATGCATCCGGTTCAAAATCTATATTTTCTTCTTTCGCGATTTTTTCCAGATGTTGCTGGATATCGGCAATCGAAATCCGTTTAAAATCATAAATCTGGCAGCGGGAAAGGATCGTCGGGATGATTTTATGTTTTTCGGTCGTAGCCAGAATGAAGATGGCGTGCGCCGGCGGCTCTTCCAGTGTTTTCAGGAAAGCGTTGAAAGCCGCGGTGGAAAGCATGTGTACCTCGTCGATGATATACACTTTGTATTTCCCGGCCTGCGGCGCGAACCGTACCTGGTCAATCAAATTCCTGATGTCGTCCACCGAATTGTTGGAAGCGGCATCCAGCTCAAAGATATTGAATGCGAAATCCTGGTTTTCTTCACCCGGCTCCGAATCTTCTTCGTTGATCTTTCTTGCCAGGATACGTGCGCAGGTGGTTTTTCCTACGCCCCGCGGCCCACAGAAAAGCAACGCCTGGGCAAGCTTATTGCCGGTAATAGCCTGCTCCAAAGTTTCCGTAATCGCCGCCTGCCCCACTACGTCTTCAAACTGAAGCGGGCGATATTTTCTGGCCGATACAACGAAATTTTCCATACTGCCCGACAAAGGTAATTGATTTTTTAAGATAGGAAAACCTGATTTCCGATTTTAGAATTTGGAAGATGTAAATTAACGTGAATAATGGATAAAATAAACATAATTTTCTGATAGTAAATGAAATAAAATGAATACTTATGACTATCGTCACGGTGAGTTCCTGCCTGCCGTCAGGCACGGTATCGAACCGCAACCCTTCGACAAGCTCAGGGGTGACACTATTCTCAATAAGTTTTATAATATAGATTATGGATTCCTTAAACATTACTCACGTTATTTAGGTGATAAAACGGACAATCAAATTTTTAATTCTTAATTCGTAATTTTTAATTGTCTTCATTCATCCCCAGAAATAAATTTTCAGTACGGCAGAAAGAACCGCTAAACTTTTGCTGAAACATATTGTTCTTCTGTTCAGTCTTTTTAAATGAATTCTCAGGTTCAGGTTAAATCTTTCTATATGGTTGGTTCCGTAGCGGGTGACTTTGTGGATTTTTCTTTCAATCAGGTATTTGTAATTCTTTAAACCATCTGTATAAATACGTTTTGCTTCAGAGAGAAACAAAGTTTTCAAAACGGTATTTAGTGTTTTGTTCGTTCTTGCACCCACATACAAACTTATCACTTTCCTGCTTTCTCTTTCCAAAGCATAAGCAATCCATATCTTTTTATCTTTATTTCCGATAAAGGTTTTCAGCTCATCTACTTCATAGGTTTTTCCTCTGCTGACAATAGGGCGGGTAATATTGTTTGCGATGGAAAGAATCCTTCTTAGCAAAGTAGTAGCTGAAATACCTAATACCCTTGCCGTACTTCTGATGCCTAATCCTTCTTTTGTCAGAAGAATGATTTGCTGGTTGAGATTAGTTTGGTATGCATTGTAAGTATAGAAATTTATGAATCTTTTTTGGCAGGACCTACATTTATACCGCTGTTTAGTGTTGGATGCTTTACCATTTTTTATACAATTTTCCGATTGGCAATGCCGGCATTTTATTCCAGCACCAAATTTGAAACACCAAGTCCTGTTTTCCATGTTTACATGCGATTTAAAGGACTAAATATAATAATGGTGGGGAATTCCCCACCATTATTTTTATAAATTCAATTTTAATTTGAGCTGATTATTAGCATTTTAGCAGTTCTACTTTCCTAT